>Ga0209515_10002399_pt1 | contig 28916 bp, 28 predicted proteins | sample Subgroupgradi54m_FD_187454 | JGI IMG/M metagenome (GOLD analysis project Ga0209515, IMG submission 187454) | Subsurface groundwater microbial communities from S. Glens Falls, New York, USA - GMW60B uncontaminated upgradient, 5.4 m (SPAdes)... ... | reverse complement strand
GGGAGCCACGTCCGTGACGTAGACGAAGTCCCGCATCTGCGTGCCGTCTCCCACGACGGTGAACGGCTTGCCGTGGAGTTTCTGGGTGAGGAAGACGCCGAAGACCGCCCCGTAGGCGCCGGTGGTCCGCACGCGGGGGCCGTACACGTTGAACATCCGGATGGAGATCACCGGCAGCCGGTACACTTGGGCCCAGTGGAGCGCCGCGCACTCGCCCAGGTACTTGCTGAGCGCGTACGGGTACTCGGGCCGGATGGGGGCGCTCTCCGAGGTCGGCAGCTCGGTCGCCAGCCCGTAGCAGGAGGAGGAGGCGGCGTATACCACCTTTCGGACGCCAGCGTGGCGGGACGCCTCCAGGACGGCGAGCGTGCCGGTCACGTTGGCCCGCATATAGTCCAGAGGCCGCTCGATGGAGGGGACGATGTCGCCGATCCCGCCGAAGTGGAACACGTACTCCGCGCCCCGGAAGAGGGCCGAGTCGGCGGGAAGGTCGCACATATCCCCCCGGTGGACGGCCACGCGCGGATCGGAGCGGTGCTGCGCCAGGTTCTCCAGTCGGCCCGTGGCCAGGTTGTCGATGACGACCACCTCGAAGCCCTGCTCGACGAGCAGGTCCACCATGTGGCTACCGATGAACCCCTCCCCACCCGTGACGACGGCCCGCTTCATCGCTCAGACCAGCCCGGACGCCTGGATCGTCTTCACGTTATAGTAGCGGATGTCCGTCAGGGGATTCGCGATCTTCCCCGCTCGGAAGGCCCGGCAGAGGTCCACAACCGCGTCCTCGATCGTCCGCTTCGGCGTCCACCCCAGCTCCCGCTTGATCTTCTCGGAGGAAACGTGGTACGAGCGCAGATCGTTACTGGCGGACGTCTCGACCGCGATGGGCGCGAGGTCGGGCATCTCCCGGCTTACGACGGCGCGGACGATCTCCCCCAGCTCGGCGACGGTGTGGTTCTGGTAGCCGGCGTTGAAGGTCTTCCCAGCAATCAGCTCGGTCGGCATGGCCAGCAAATCTGCGTATAGGTCAGCCACGTCATCAATGTGGATGTTGGGACGTTTCTGCGATCCTCCGAAGATCGTGATCTTGCGGGTGTTGACCGCGAGATTGGTCAAGATGTTAACGGTCAGGTCCAGGCGCATACGCGGCGAATAGCCGCACACGGTCGCCGGCCGGATGATCACAGTCGTGAAGTCGGGCGATTGGTACTTCAGGAGTAGCGGCTCGCACATGCCCTTGTACTTGTTATAGTCGGTCAGGGGAACGAGCGGGTGCTCCTCCGTCACCTCCGGGGCATCGCTCACGCCGTAGACGCTGGAGGTCGAAGCGTAGATGCAGCGGCGCACGCCGGCTTCCCGGGAAATCGCCACGAGCGTCTCAAAGCAGTCGTGGTTGATGGACTTGCTGAGCGTCGGGTTGAGCTCGAAGGAGAGGTCGTTCGAGATGCACGCTAGGTGGATAACGCCATCCGCGCCCCGCATGACCTGTCTCAGTAGCGCCTGGTCCCGGATGTCGCCCTTGACGCACTCGAGCGCCAGATGCTCCTTCGGAAGCACGTCTTCACCGAACAGGAAGAGGTCGATCACCCGGACGCGGTAGCCCTCGGCCAGTAGCTTCGGCACGAGGACGGCACCCACATATCCCGCGCCGCCAGTCACCAGGACAGTCTCACGCCGAGGCGTCACGCGACCTTCTCCCGATGTGACGCAGGTTGCCTGACGTAGATCGTCCACCAGAGCGCGCCGATGGTCCGGAGCGCTCTCAGGATGTTCCCCAGGGACACGGCCTTGGACCGCCCGTGCCGGCGCTCCTGGCAGATGAGGCCGACGTGGACGTAGGTGTGACCGGAACGGACGGCGTGCACCAGCATCTGAGTCGGGAAGTAGAACCCGCCGGACGTCTTGGGGAGGAGCCGGGCCAGGGCGGTCGGGTAAATGCAGGGCCCCTGGAAGTATTTCAACTTCAACCCGAAGAGGGTATTCACCAGGGAACGGGGCGCCCACGTCAGGAACCGGCGATGGAGCGGACGCGCCCAGGGGTTTGCGTGGTACGGGACCACGATGTCGGCCGTGCCGACGGCGACTAAGATATCCTTGATCGACTCCGGGTTGATCTCTCCATCGGCGGGAAGGAAGCTGAAGTAGTCGAGCTTGGCCTCGTCCAGGGCGCGGACGTATCCTGCGCCGATGCCGAGGTTCCGGGTCTGGTGGATCACGCGCAGCTTCGGCAGCTCCTGCGCCAGCCGGTCGGCCAGGGCGCCGGTCCCGTCGGTGCTCCCGTCGTCCACCAGGAGGACCTCGTAGTCCTCCAACACCTTCTCGGCGGCCCCCACGATGTCATGGATCGCCTCCTCGAGGTTTCCCGCCTCGTTGAAGGCGGGCACGAAGATGCTGACGCGCCGCCGGAGCTCCATGTCTAGTATGGCCCGGGGAACGACTCCTGGACGTCCGCAACGCGGCCCCGGGCCTTCGCCTCCCCCTTGACCAGCTCCAGACAGGCCTGGGCGATGGCCAGGGGATTCGGGTGGAAGGCGTCCTCCAGCGGCTTCGAGACGGGCGCCGGGCAGTCCGGCGGCGTCACCCGCCGGACCGGGGCCTTCAGGTGCTCCCACCCCTTCTCGGCCGCGACGGCGGCGACCTCCGCCGAGAAGCCGCAGAAGGCCCAGTTCGTGTCGGCGACGACCAGGCGCCCCGTCTTCTTGATCGACTCCAGGACGATGACCTCGTCGAACGGCCGCATGCTCCGCGGGTCGATCACCTCCGCATCCACGCCGTGCTCGGCCAGGATCTCTGCCGCGCGCGCGGCCTCGTACGCCATCAGCGAGGCCCCCACGATCGTCACGTCCTTGCCAGGGCGGACAATCCTCCCCTTCCCGAAGGGGACGGCGATGGGCTCCTCGGGAACCTCCCCCTCCAGCTCGTAGCACGCGCGGTTCTCCAGCAGGATCACGGGGCCCGTGCCCTGGAGCGCGCTCACGAGGAGCCCCTTGGCGTCGGCGGGAGAAGCGGGCGTCGCGACGTAGAGGCCGGGGAAGTGAGCGAAGACAGACTGGAGGCTCTGGGAGTGCGTGGCACCCTGCCCCCAGCCGCGGCCGACGATCCCCCGGAACACCACGGGAACGCCGCCCTTGTTTCCGAACATGTACCGCCACTTGGCGGCCAGGTTGAAGATCTGGTCCATGCAGAGGAACATGAAATCGTTTCGCGGGTGCACGACGAGCGGCCGCTTTCCCATCGCCGCCGCACCGATGGCGATACCTGTCATGGCGTTCTCGCAGTTCGGGATGTCGAGCACGCGCTTGCTCCCGAACTGCTTGTAGGCCGCCAGGGTCGTCCCGAAGAGCCCCTTGAAGTCATCCACGCCGATGCCGGCGATGAAGATGCTGGGATCGGCCTCCATGCACTGCACAGTGGCTTCGCTGATCGCCTGCCAGTATTTGAGCTTTCTCATCCCGCCTTGCCTCAGTAGGTTCCCAGCATGATGTCTTCCACGGCCGGGAACGGCGCGGCCTTGGCCGCGGCGACCGCCCGGTCCACCTCCGCCTGTAGCTCGCGCTCCATCGCCTTCACTTCCGCCTCGCTACAGACGCCTTCCGCCACCAGCCGCTCGGCCGCTCGCTTGATAGGGCATCGCGCGATCCAGCGCTCCACTTCCTCCTTGCTCCGGTAACCCCAGTCGTAGTCCCACAACGGTCCGACGTGTTCGCGCCACCGATAGGTCGTACATTCGAGAAAGAACGGGCCTTCGCCGCTGCGCACGAACGCGGCGGCCTCGCGGGCAGCGTCGTAGACGGCGAAGACATCATTCCCGTCCACGAGTCTCGACGGCATACCATAGGTCCGTGCCCGCTGATAGATCTCAATGCCCCGCGGCTGGCGCACCTCCAAGGGCGTGTGAGTCGAGTAGCCGTTGTTCTCGCAGACGAAGAGAACGGGAACCTTCTTCACCACCGCGAAGTTGAGGCTCTCGTGGAAAACCCCCTCTTCGATCGCGCCGTCCCCGAAGAAGCAAACGGCAATCCGCCCCACTCCATCCATCTCAAAGGCGAGCGCGGAGCCCACCGCTACCGCCGTGGTCTGGCCCAGAATCGCCGACGAGGCGACCATCCCTACCGAGGGATCGTTGAGGTGGACCGATCCCCCCCGGCCGCGCGCGCAGCCGATCTCCTTGCCGTAGAGCTCGGCCACCATGGCCAGGAGATCACCGCCCTTGGCCAGGTAATGAGCGTGGCAGCGGTGGCCGCTGTACACCACGTCGTCCCGCTTGAGGCCGGCGCACACGCCGACCGCCACCGCTTCCTGGCCGATCGAGAAGTGGGTCGGCGTCCGCATCTCTTGCTCCTTGTAGAGGTCCGCCAACGTCTCCTCGGTCCGGCGGATCCGCATCATGTCCCGAAGCAACCTCAGCGATAGATCGCCGGTGATCTCGCTCGGCAACGGTCAGCTCCTTTGTTGGGTCACGGTGTCAGGCAGTCGAGTGCGCGGAATTTTAGCATAACCTCCCGGACTAAGAAAAAAGTTTCCCTCCCGCCACCTCATCCAGCAATCTCGACATCCGCTCGGCCGTCCGTCGCCAACTGAAGAGGGCCGCCCGCCGGAAGCCCTGCTGCCGGAGCGCCTCCCGCAAGTCGCGGTCGGTCAGCACGCGGTACATGGCGTCGGCCAGGCCGATGGTGTCGCGGGGATCCACGTTCAGGGCGGCATCGCCGATCACCTCCGGGAGCGAGGAGATGTTGGAGGCGATGACCGGCGTCCCGCACGCCATGGCCTCCAGGACGGGCAGGCCGAAGCCCTCCCCCAGGGACGGGAGCACGAGGCAGGCGGCATGAGCGTAGAGGTCTCGCAGGGTCGTTTCCGCCACATAGCCCAGGAAGGTGACGGCATTGGTCAGTCCCAGGGTCTCGACCCGCTCACGCAAGGCCCCCTCGTAGGCAGGGCGCCCTTCCCCCCGGATGATCAGGCGGCAGGGCTGGCGCCGCCGGAGGATCGCCAGGGCGTCGAGGATGCAGAGCAGGTTCTTGTGGGGGAGCAGGTTGCCCACGTAGAGAAGGTTCGGCGGCGCCTGGCCGCCGGCAAAGGGATCGAAGCCGTTGGAGTAGAACACGCCAGAGTCGTAACCGGGATTGACGACCCGAACCTTGGCGGGAGGGAGCCCGTACCGCTCGATGATGCTCCGCCGCGTATTCTCCGAGTCGGCGACGACGATCCGGGAGGCGCGGAGGATCCGGGGGACGAGGAAGCGGAAATAGTACTGCTGGCGCGGGTACTCGGCCGGGAAGGAAAGCGGGAGCAGGTCGTGGACGACGGTGACCTGGGGGACGGGGCAGGCCAGGATCCCCTCGGGAACGGTGTTGAGGACCACGCTCAAGCGAGCCGTCCGAGCCCTGACCCGGAGCATGCTCTGAAGCCACACGAGGCGCACGACATGGCCGGGGAGCCCGCGGCCGGGGCGCGTGACGGCGGGGACGCGTCGGATCCGGGCGCGAAGCGGGCCGAAAGCCTCCGGAAACGAGGTGAAGACGGTGAGGTCGTCCCGGACCCGATCGAGCTCTCGCGCGATGTTGACGGAATAGAGCCCGAGGCCCGTGGGGTTTTCCCCCACGATTGACACGTTGATGCCGACCCCGCCGCCCCTACCCACCTGCCCCTCCTTTGCGCCCCGCCGATGGGAAGTCAGGAGGATTATAGGCTCAGTGCTCTCGCTCCGAAACGCTCTCTCTCATTTTTCCATGCCCTTACTGCGTGCCCCGCTGGCACCGGCGCGCCGATAGACTGCAGCGGTCCTCTCGACCATGGGCTGGATGGTGAAATCCTTCCGGACGCGCCGGCAACCAGCCTCTCCCATCCGGCGGCGGCGCTCAGGATCGGCCAGCAGGGAGGCGATGCCCTCTGCCAGTGCCACCGGATTCTCGGGAGGAACGAGAAGGCCGGTTTCGCCATGGGCGACCACGTCGCGGTGCCCAGGCACATTCGTGGCGACCACCGCCAGGCCGGCGCCCATGGCCTCCACAAGGGACAAGGGGAGCCCTTCCTTCAGCGAGGTGGCCACGTAGAGGTCGAGGGTCGGGTAAATCCGGACGGGGTTTTCGAGGAACCCGGTGAAGATCACTCGCGTTCCCAACCCCATCTCGGCCACCAGACGGCGAATCCGCTTCTCCTCCCCGCCCCCACCGACCAACAGGAGCGTCAGGCGGGGGATTCGCAGTGCAAGACGTTGGACAGCCCGCAACAGAATCTCGACTCGCTTGATCGGGTCGAAGCGGCTCACGCAGCCGAGGAGCAAGTCGTCGGGCGTCAGCCCAAGACTCTCGCGGCGAACAGGGGAGCTGGTGATGGTTCGGTCCAACTCCTCGAAATCGATCCCATTGACGACCACGACGCTCTGGGACGGCTCAAACAGCCCCAGGCTCAAACCCTCAGCCTCCTGAGAGGCAGACACGTTGATGATCGTATGGCTCAGGCGAGACAGGCGGCGCTCGAGGGCCAGGTAGAGCGCCTGGCCGAGCCTCGAGTAGCCGCTGTAGTGGATCCCGTGGAAGGTATGAACCGCCGGCACCCCCGCCCACCGGGCCGCCAGGCGCCCGTACAGGCCGGGCCCTTTGCCGTGAGTGTGAACCACCTGGATGCCGAGCATGCGGATCAGGCGGACGGTCGAGAACAGGTGGCGCAGACCCAGCCGGCGGATGGGAAGCTCGACCACCTCGACGCCGAGGTCACGGAACCGTTCGAAGAAGATGCCGTCGCGGGGCGCGGCGACGACCATGCTGAACTCCAGGCTCGGGAGTCGGCGGATCAGGTCGAACACATGCTTGGGCCCTCCACCCGGAGAGGTGGAAACCAGAAGGTGGAGGGTCCGGATCGGGCCGGGGGCGCTAGCCGAGAGCGAACCCACGTCGCAAAAGCCCTCGCAACCCGGCCGGCACCGCCAGCGCGAGCAGCGGCTTTACTAGATAGACCGCGCACCAGGCCGGATAGGTTCTGCTCCGGAGCGCCCGGAGCTTAACCCTCACCTCCGCCTTGAGCCGATCCGTGTCGCGGGCGCTCGACACCCGTCCCGGCGTGAGGCGTCGCAGGACCAGCGGATCGGGAAGGTTGGCCAGCCGCGTAACCCGGCTCATCCGAATCCACAGATCGTAATCTTGCGCCACCGGGAGGGTCTCGTCGTAGTTGCCGACCGCCTCCAGCGCGGCCCGCCGCATGACCACCGAGGAGTGAATGAAGGGGTTCGCCCGGATCAGCGCGCGCCGGATGGCGCCGTCGTCCGCCGGCGGGGTGACGGTCCTGACCACCTCGCCCGAGGGGGAAATCTCCTGGCAGCCGGTCCCGAGAAGCCCCACTTCAGGATGCCGCTCGAGGAAGTCCAGCTGTCGGGCGAACCGCTCTGGGAGGGCCACGTCGTCGGCATCCATCCGCGCGACCAGGGGGGCCGTTGAGAACTGAAGCGCCCTGTTCAGTGAACGCGTGAGTCCCGCGCGAGACTGGCGCTCCACGCGAAGCCGTGCGTCCCGGATCGCGCCCAGGAGCTCGGGTGTGGCGTCGGTGGAGCCGTCATCGACCACGATCAACTCCAGGTCGCTCGCGGTTTGGGTGAGGACACTCTCCACCGCCTCGCGCACCCAAGGCGCCCCGTTATACACACTCATCAGCGCCGAAATGGCGGGGGATCCCACGGCGGTCAGTCCCGAGGATGCAACTTGCGAAACAGGAGGTTGAGATAGGGAAGACACAGGGATGGCGGCTGGCCGAGAGCCCGCAGCGCTCCGCAGAGTACGGCGAAGAAGGGCAACAGCACCCGCCGCGTCCGTGAGCGTGCCGTGTCACGGAAGAAGTGCCAGCCGTAGCCGGCCTCCTCGGTGACGTCCTCGAGGCCCGCCCATCCGGAGGACGGCAGGCACTCCCCCAGCGTTGCGTTACGCCACCCGGTCCCGTCAGCGACGAATTCTTCATAGGGGACCGCCTGGAACTTGCCTCGCCGGATGGCGCGGGCGTACCGGTAGGCCAACCGGGGCGGCAGCCACTGCACCAAGGGGAGCCCGACCGAATGGGTCTCCAGCGGGAAGAGCCGGTTGGGCGTATCCAGGATTGCGATATGCCCGCCGGGCGCAAGCACGCGGTAGTACTCATCCACTTGGGCCCGCCGGTTTCGGGACGACAGATGCTCCACCACTCCGACGGCGAGGACCAGGTCGAAAGCGCCGTCGCCGTACGGCAGGCGGCGGGTCGCGTCATTCGAGAAGTGGGCGACCTCCCGCACGGCCCGGAGGCCCAGCTCCTCCACCTTGGCCCGGGTGATGGCGACGAAGGCCGGATCGGTGTCGAAGGTCACGATCGCCGCCACCTCCGGCTGCTCGGCCAGGTACTCGGTCAGGTGGCCGAAAGAGCATCCCACTTCCAGCATTGAGAGATCCTTGGCGCCGCGGCCTCGGAGATTCCGGAACAACGGGCCCAAAAAGTGGGGTCCGCGTGTTTCCTTGTAGGAGAAGTAGGGCGGCGCGCGACGCGGGCCCTTGCGTTGGATCAGCATGCGGACCACGCGCTCGCTGTAGCGGGTCTCGTACTCGCGGCCGTTCACCGCAAGGACTCGACGGTCGCCGCGGTCGATCAAGCGGTAGCCGGAATCGCTCATCGCCAGGAGTATATCAAGCTCACGAGCCTGCCGAATGCCCGGTCGATCCGTCGTCCACCAGCAGCAATTCGAAATTGGCGAACGTCTGGCGGAGCACGCTCTCAATGGCCTCAGCGACCCAAGCCTCGCCGTTGTGAACGGCCATCAGGACCGACACAGTGAACACCTTCATCGGACCGCCACTTGGCTTCGGCGTGCCTCGACGGCAAGGATACCGGCGAAGTGGCGCAAACCCGGAATGAAGCCAAGCGCCCTCTCCAGCCGGAAGCGGCCTCGCGAATCCGGTACAACCCGACGTGAGTACGGGAACCAGTATGTCGAAATGCGGATGTCCTCAAATCCGCCCCGGCGACAGAGCGAACGGAATTCGCCACGGGTGAGAAAATCGTGCGTTGCCCAATTCAGCTCGTTAGCCCAAAACTCGCGCGCTCGGTAGTACTTGAAGTACTTGCGGAAGAGTCGAGCGACGCGACGCAGGTTGTGATGAGGCTCTACGAGGAACAGACGCCCCCCCGGGCGGAGCGCTCGCCCCAATGCCGCGAAGACTTCCGGCCGCCGGTGGAAATGATGTAGGCTCTGGATGACGAGTGCCGAATCAAGAGAGCCCTCGGGCACATGATCGCCGATCTCGGTGGCGGAGCCTCCCACCACGCGCACGTTTTCTAGTCCTTCGGCGTCGCAGCGAGCCCGCAGCACACGCTGCATATCCGGCACCTGCTCTAAAGCCAGCAGGGAGCGTGCCCGGCGCGCGATCAACACCGTGAAGTAGCCACTCCCCGCTCCGAGTTCCAGCGCTCGCCCGTATCCCTCTGGTGCCCAGACGTCAGCGACTAAGAGGTGGGCCGGGTACTCATGCTGCTCCGCCTCTCCGTAGCGATGGATCTGATCATACGCCGTGGCACCGTCAGCGGAGTAAACCCGATCGTTGAAGGCCTGATTGATCCGATCCAGCTTGTCGCGGGAGGCCGGGGAAAGAAGAGCGATCTTCATTGGGTGCGGCAACAGAATGTAAGCCAGATAGTGGCGCACCCCGATCTCGATTCGAATCATCATTTCCCCGTGACAGATGCGCTTGCGACGTCAGACCTTCCGGGCAACCACCAGAAAGCCGGTGGCGGCGCTCGAGAGAAACGGCGAGCGACGGACGGCAGCGGTGCGATCGAGAAACAACCCGCACCACATTGGCGGAAGCACCAACGCGGCGACGGCGTAGCGAAGCGGCGCGGGCTGGAGGCGCGCCATCCCCTGGCGGAGCAAGTTCGCCAAGGTGGTGAAAAACAGCCCTTGCTTTGAAATTTGGACGACCTGGAGGCCGACGCGCTCGACCAATTCTCGCACCCTGACCTCGGTGAACCGATGCCGATCGGTCGGGGAATCCGCCCGGTGCATGAATGGCGCAGCGACGATCGCGGTCCCGGCAGGCTCGAGAACCCGCGCGATCTCCGACATCACCGCGTCCGGAGACTCGACATACTGAAGAACCTCTATGCAAAGGACCCAATTCACGGCCTTGTCGCGCACCGGGAGCGTCTGCGCGTCCGCCACAATGTCCGGGCGCTCCGCTGGATCGAGGTTCACTCGCACCCACTGCGCGACCTGTCCCACAGGAGGGACGAACCGACCGCGGCGAACGCGCTTGCTGCCGATATCGAGGACGACGCCGCCGAGCGAAGGCGCGAGGCGTTCCAGTTCCGTATCGAGGAGCGCCCGGCGATAGCTGACTCCGAGCGGCAGCGGCATCACGCGGCCCGTGCCACGCGTCGGAGCAGCTCGATCTCGCGTTCCACCAGCCTGCCGAGGTCGTAGTGCTCGACGATCCGAGCCCGCGCCCGCTCGCCCAGCCGCCGGGCCAGGTCCTCCTGGGAAAGCACGCGCTCGAGCGCGCCCGCCAGGGCGCTCGCATCCCGAGGGTCGAACAGGAGGCCCGTCTCGCCATCCGTCAGGATCGCGCTGTTCCCGCCGACATCCGAGGCGACGCAGGGCACGCCGCAGCTCATCGCCTCCAGGAGAACCTTTGGATGTCCCTCCATGAACGACGGCAACACGAAGGCGTCCGCTCTGGCGAAGAACGCCGGGAGCTCTCGATGATCCACGAAAGGGAGAAACTCGGCCGTGACTCCCAGCCGCTGCGCGCTCGCTTCGAGCTGTCCGCGCTGGGGACCGTCGCCGACGAAGATGAGCCGGACGTCCAACTGTCCGGCCAGCTTGCCGGTCGCCTCGATTAACGCGCCCAGGTTCTTCTCCTCGGAGAGCCGACCGACGTAGAGGACCTTCTTGGCGGGATTGGGCCGGCGCGAAGTGGGACGAAACAGGCCGGTGTCCACACCGTTCGGGATGACCCAGACCGCACCGGCCCGCGCTCTCCCCGAGACCCGCGCTGCGAGCTCGGGGGTCGTGACGATCACCGCGTCGGCGAAGGCGAGGCCTATGGCTTCGACCCGGCGGCGCAACCACGCGGTGATCCGGGAGCGCGCCAGTTCCGAATACGAGAAGCCGTAGGTCGTCACGAAGGGGACTCCGTAAAGCCGCTTCGCGATGAGCGCGGGAATGACCCCGGTGACCTGGAACACCCGGAGGACCGCGCAGCCGCGGAGCTGTCGCCGGTATCGGAACGGGATCACGAAGGCGTAAAGCCAGGGGTGCCAGCCTCCGCCTGGAAAGACCCGAACCCGGGCGAGCAATTCGGAGTCGCGGGTGAAATTGCCGAGCGACTCCGGGAGGTAGCTGAAGTAGCGCACCTCGTCGAACGCGCGCGCGTAGAGCCTCAAGTACCCTTCGATGAGCCGGGAGTGCTGCCCGCTCTTCGCGAGCTCCCCCAGCCCGCCCCGGCTCGACGGCAGGAGTCCCAGGATCCTCACGCGCGCGCTCCGCTGTAAATCGCCAGGAGCCGGTCCACGCTGTCCTCCGTCTCGAAGTGCTCGGCCAGGTGCCGGCGCGCTCCGGCGGCCAGCGAGGCGCGAAGAGCCGGGTCCTCCAGCAGCGTGAGGATGGCGCGCGCCAGCTCTGCGGGCGCGCTCCGCTCCACGAGCAGTCCGGTCTTGCCGTCGAGGACGAGCTCCGGTGTGCCGCCCACCCGCGTGGCGATCACCGGCCGCCCGGCGACCATTGCCTCGAGGATCACGCGGCTCAACGCGTCCGGGACGACGGAAGGCACGGCGACCAGGTCGGCCAGCGGGTAGAGCGCCTGCACTTCCCGATTCGGGAGCGGCCCCAGCCGTCGAATGTGCGGTCCCGGCCCACCCAGATCCCCTTCTCCCACGAAGAGGAAGACCGCATCGGGAACCCGGCTGATCACCTGGTTGGAAGCCTCGACCAGATCCGCCGTCCCTTTGCCCGGGGAAAACTTCCCCACGTAGAGGACGACGCGCCGCCCGCTGAGGCCGAGGCGCTCCCGCAGCGCCCGGACCTCCGCAGCGCCGGGCGGCGGCACGAAGGGAGGGATGTTGTACACCGTGTGGACGCGCGGGACGCTCGCCAGGAGGCCCGAGCGCCGGTAGATGTCGAGGATGCCGTTGCTGACCCCGATCACCCCGTCGATGCGGCGGAGGAAGCGCTGCTTCAGCCGGCTGTCGAGCCAGAAGTAGAGGAAGGCGAGCTTCGACCGGAGCTTGCGCCGCGGGTTCTTGATGTACAGGGCGAAATACTCCTCCGAGCACTCCCGCCAGAGCTTCCGGACGCCGCAGTCGGGCGGCATGCGATCGCCGTGATGGAGGCAGAGGGGCGCCGCGTTGATCAGGCCCCCGTCGCGGATCGTGAGGAAGACCGGGATGCCGAGGAGGCGGCCCGCGAGCGCGCCGGGGATCAGCGAGTGCTTGTTCTGGACGTGGATGAGGTCGGCCCGCTCACGTCGCGCGACGCGTGCCACTGCCCAGGCCGTGCAGAGGTAGAAGAACGGGTTCGCCAGCCACTTGGCCGACACGGGCGTCCGCCCGGGCGGTAGCCTGACGGGAAACGGGAAGCGGACGATCCGCACCCCGTCGCGCTCCTCCTCCGGAGCCGCGCCATAGTTGGGCGTGACCACGACGACCCGATGGCCTCGGCTGGCCAGCGCGCGGGCGAGGGCTTCGAGGCTCCATTCGGCGCCACCGGGCGCAAACGGGGGAAAGTACTCGTTGACCAGGCAAATCCTCACGCCGATCTCCGCGCGACCACGCGGAACCCGGTGCTCTCCTCCGGGCGCCGGAGCGCCGCCTCCCGCTTCCAGCGCGCCAAGCGCGCGTAGAGCCCGAGCGAGAGTCCGCCGAGCGCGTCGATGAGCCCCGCCCACGGGGTGTCATAGACCACGGGCATCAGTTTTCCTTCTACTCTGAAGCCGCCTGCGGCAAGCTCGGCGACGAACTCCGCTGACCTATACTCCACCTTGTGATCGGGATCGGAGAAAGCGAAGAGCCCGGTCTCGCGAAGGCGGCGCCGCCAGGAGGTCTCGCGGTTCGGGCCGGAGACCATGAGGCGACCGTTGTCCTTCAGAACTCGGTGAATTTCCCGAAGCACCGTGACCCGGGGCACCAGGTGCTCGATCACATCAAGGAAGAGCGCGGCGTCAAACGTCTTGTCAGGGAATGGAAACAGGCGCGTCACATCCCACGCAAAAAAGTGGACGTTCCCGAGCCCCTGTGCGTGGGCAGTGCGCCGCGCCACCGACAGCTGCTTCACATCGTAATCGAAGCCGACGATGCGCTTGCAGCGCGCCGCCGCCTTCAGCGTGTGGGCGCCGTTGGCGCACCCCACGTCCAGCACGACGTCGGCCGGGCTCAGGTGTTCGACATACCACTCGTGCCAGGGAGCGTTCACAAGGTGCTTCGGATGGATGAAATCGGGACTCTTCCCCGTGTATTTGACCAGCCTGACCGCCACGGCCTTGCCCCGGCGGTTCAGTACATCCAACGCGGCCACGAGCGGGCGAGGCCAGTGCGTGCTCACGGCCGCTCCCTCTCGGTTCGCTCGCCGATCTCCCGTACGGTGACGAACGGCGCAGCTTGCCGCTCCCGCAGGAGACGCCCGAGGGGCGCCATTCCTCCCAGCACCAGGTCGCGGTCGTGGACGGTAGCCACGCGGGCTTCGTCCACAAAGACCAGCCTGCCGAACGGCCCCCAGCGGATCGCGTCCAGGCAGGACACATAGCGCAGCCCGACCTCCGCCGCGGCCGCGAGGGTTTTCTTCGAGAACACGTTGCCGGGAGGGATGAGGGTCAACACCGGGGTCCCGAAGAATTCACCCAGAATTTCCTGAGCATGAGCGAGATGCTCTCGGTGGATCTCCTCGGGCAGCCAGTCGTAAAACTCGCGATGATACTGCCGGTTCCCAGAAAACATCCGAGAGCGGAACAGCCGGTCCTGGAGCACACAATGGGTATAACCGTGGTTGGCCACTTCGACGAGGCCGCGGGCCACGCCCTCTCGCAGCATGCGGGCCTCGTCAGGGAACTTCAGCGGGAAGGGAACGACGCCGCCGTCGTCCTCCACCCATCCGGCGGTGATCCCCACCGTCATGCGGGAGCCGGAAGCCTGAAGGGACGCCAGAATGGTCTCCCACTCCGCCGCGGTGAGCTCTCGATATGGCCCCCAGCGCTTGATCGGCGGCAGGTACTTGAGGAAGAGGAAGTTGCCCGGGAACGGCACCTGCCACGGGCCGAGCCGGACTCGCGTGAGGCCATACACCTCGTGCCGTTTCGAAGCGGCCCCCACGTCATCGAGCCGCAACGCCACTACGCCGGGCACGCGCTATCCCTTTCGCGACCCGTATGCGAATAGAGTCTGGCCAAACGTCCGGAGGATCGTCTGAGGGATGTACCGACCAACTGCGAGATGCAGCCGCATATGGGCACCATGAGACAGCCGCAACGCCTTCCGGCCAAGGAGGAACCCACCCACGATCTGCCACCCAAAGGACTCGGGAAGCAGACTCCCCACCTCCTCCAGGTTGTACGTCCAGTGCGGCACATCGGCCGTGGTGAGCACACCGACCCGTCTTAGGAGCGTGTTGAGCTGCCGCCGGGTCGTCACCGAGAAATAGACCCGGTCCCGTGAAACGCGGCACAGTTCCGCCAGCGCCGCTTTCGGGTTATCAAAGTGCATGAACGATTCATGGCAGAGGACTGCGTCGAAGCTGCGATCTCGGAAGGGGATTGCATAGACGGATGCCACCTGCACGTATGCGTCGTCGAGTTCGCGGCGAACCTGCGCGATCATTGCTTCGTTAATGTCTAAACCGCATAACGCAGCTTTTGGCGCTAGTCGGCGGACAGCTTTCAGGAGTCGTCCGCGCCCGCATGGAACATCCAGTATCCGTGCGTCGGAGGGACGAACGGCCTCCAGCGCGTAGGGAATATCGGCGGTCAGGTCGGGCACTTGCGCCCAAGACTTCCAGTAGTCGCTCTCTCGGAAAAATCGTTCGGCCAACGACTTCATGATCGTTTCCATCCGCGCTTCCACTCGGCCAGCACATCCTCGTAGATCTCGAGGATCCGGCGGCTGCATCGATCCCAGCGGTAGTCACGGCTCACCAGCTCGCGATTGAACTCGCCGTACCGCTGGCGAAGCTCAGGCTCGGCGATGAGCCGCAGCAAGCCTTGCACGAAGCTGCCAACATCGCCGCTCCGGCAGACGAAGCCCCCTTTACCGTCGGCGACGAGTTCTGGAAGCGCCCCCTGGTCGGAGACGACGACCGGCAGCCCGCAAGACATCGCCTCGCCAACCGAAAAGCCGAACCCTTCGAGCGTGGACGGTAAAACGAAAACGTCAGCCAGGTTGTAATACGCCACCTTCGCTGCCTCGGCCACGCGGCCAGCGAAGATCACCCGCCGGTCGAGACGCAAGGCCCTGGCCCGACGCCGAAGCGAAAGCTCCAGGGGACCGGTGCCCGCTATCAGCAGCGTGGCGTCAGGACGGGCTTTAGCAACTTCGTCCCAGATGTCAAGCAGGAAAAACAAGTTCTTTCGGGGCTTAAGCCCGCCGAGAAAGAAAACCACCGGGCCATCCCCAAGGCCATGGCGCTTTCGGATGGATGCATTTCTGGGCTGGCGGTCGAACCGCTTGTCGATACCATTCGGCACGACTTCTATATGGTCGGACTTAACTCCGAGCGTGTTGACAAGCTGGCGCTTCGAGAACTCGCTAACGGTGATGACCCGTTCCGAGCTTTCGATGACGCGGCGCTCGATCACAGGATTCAGCCAGCTCGAGTCGAGGTGGTGGTGATGGGCGACGATCGGGACGTCGAGGCGGTAGCGGCGACGGGCGATGAGGGCCCCCGGGCCGATGTAGCGGAGCGAGTGCGCGCGGAGGAGGTCGAAGTGGGTCTCGGCATAGAGCCGGCGGATGACGTAAGGGAGCAAAACCATCGCCACGGGCCAGCGGAGCCCGCGGCCGATCGGCAGCCGGTGGATCACCCAGTTTGGCACCCCTTCCGGGTAGCGCTTGTGGCGGGCCAGCACGATGTCGATGACGGCGCCGCGCGCGGCCAGGTGGCGCAGGAGCTCGCGCTCGTAGGTCTCCCCGCCGGAGGTCGTCTCCGGATCGATCCCGCAATGCGGCGAGCAGATCCTCATGCATCCCCCCGCCGAACCGCAACCAGTTCCACGTAAGGGCGAACCCTGAAGATCCAATAATACAGTCGAACAACCGGCCAGAGCACCCCGCCGACCTGCCGACTGGCGTCTCCATCCAAGACGTGGACGATGCGGGCACCGGCACCTTCCAGCAGCCGCCGGCACCGGGACAGCGTGAGCGGCCGGAGTGTTTGGAGGAAAGCCGTGGGGCGGCCTCGGAGCGCCAGGTAGAGGCGCCCGAGCCATAGCGGCAGCCCCGGCACCCAAAGCACCTTGTAATGTCCCTCGAAGCAGGCCCAGCGGTTGGGCGTGTGGAGGTAAAGCGCGCTATCCGGACGCAAGACGCGCACCATCTCGCGCAGGGCCCGCCCCGGGTCGGCGACATGCTCGAGCGTGGAAAAACAGTAGACGACGTCGAAGCTCCGGTCGGGGAAGGGAAGCGACTCGGCCTCCGCGCAGAGGATGCGTCCCACGGGCATCCGGGCCCCTCCGATGTCTGCTGCCTCCGGGTCGGCGTCCACCCCCCACGCGATTGCCCCGGCCTGCTCGGCCACCCGGTTGAACCCTCCCGTCCCACATCCGACGTTCAAAAGGCGCTGCCCTCGCACCGAGCGCCCCAGCGCACGCTCTAAACGGATGAGCCGCTGACCCTCGTAGGCCTGATCGGCCAGCCGGACCGCGACGAGATCGCGCCATTCGGGGATTGCGAGCTGGTCCCGGTAGTAGCGCGTGTAGTACGCCTCCAACCGCGCGCGGAGATCCTCGGTGACCACGAGGCCTCGCTTAGCGAGCTCGCTTGACATACTGGCCATCGCACTCGTCCCGCCCCTCGACGTGAAGCGGGATTATACCCTCAAGGGTGCGGTTCAGAAACTCGATCGTCTCCGCCCGCTGAGCCGCGCTTTCGACGAGGTTCTCCCCTCCCGGGTCGTCGACGAAGTTCACGTAGAGAGCGCCGCCCGGCTTGAGGTGATCCACCAGATGGCGAACGACCACCAGCGGGTTCACCACATGTTCGAGGACGTCCAGGCAGCTGATGACGTCGTAGGTCTTTGTCAGCGGGAGATCAGACCCAAAGCCCGGTTCCTTCGCCTCGACGCTCGGGAACCGGCGGAAGCGCCAGCGGGCGAACTCCAGCGTGGGGGACGGGATATCGACGAGCGTGTAGCGCCACGACGGAAAGCGCGGTCGGAGCCAGGCGGTCACCGGCGCCACGCCGCACCCGTATTCGCAGAAGTCGCTGGCGCGCCGCATCGAGGCCGCCACAGCGTGGTAGCAGTCATTCCGGTGGTAGTACATCTGCCGGAGAACGAAGTAGTCGGTCTCAGCATAGAAGGAGCGGTAGTCGTGTTCGCCCGTGCGGGGCTTGCGCTCCCAGAGTGTCGCCGCGTCCATCCGCCCGAGCGTGTAGCGCACCCAGAATTCCTCGATGGCCATCCCCTTGTAGTAGGCGGACAGCTCCCGGAACCACCCGCGGTTCAACCCGAGACGGTCGAGCACCTGGAGGCGGCGCCGACAGACAAGGTCACGCCAGCCCGTCATCATCGCGCGAGGTCACTCTCACCTTCCCTTTCCAACAAACTCACGCACCACATCGAGAACGCGATCTGCGCTCCGACCGTCCCCATCGCCGAGAAACTTTTCGACATAGGCGGCCTGAGCCTTCCGGTCAAGCTGGTAGTCGTCGAGCGCCTGGCCGGGAAACCGCTCGATTACATCAGGAATGCTAAGCGCGGTAGTCACACCTCGGAACTGGAAGCTCTCCCCTTCCGTCGGATTGTACAGCTTCCGGAAAAACACTTGATCGAGCTCCGGGGATTCAAGCAATTCCGGGGCCGCAATGCAAATACCCGGGACCCCGGCGAAAGCCGCTTCGTATGCGGCGGTGCTGAAGAAGTGGATACACAGCGCTGATATCGAAAGGAGCTCCAAAATGGTCGCAGGATAAGGGCCTGCGTCGTAGAGTACCAAGTCCGCCACCGCCCGGGCGTATCGGGGCACTGGATCCTTGAGACGCGACTTGATGACGAGCAGGGCCCCGTTTCGGTCGCAAAAGGCGCGAATCGCCTGCACGACACGTCGGTCGTTCCACCCTTCACGCACGTAAGGCCAGACGTCAGACCGACGGGCCATGAGCATGCTGACGACCTGGCGGGCCCGGCTGGGTTGGGCGTAGATACGACGTGCAAGGAACGCCGGCGGGCTGCTCCTCCAGGGGTATTGAAGGAGCAGCACGATGGGACGGTTGGCCAGCAGGCCGTAGCGGTGACGAACTTCATCGGGGTCCACCAGCCGCAGCTGATCGAGCTCAGGAAAACCCACGAAGGCCACGCGAGGAGTGATCTGCTCCTCGGCCTCGTCACCTTCTCGGACCTGCCTCGACGCCCGAAAGTACTCCAACCCCCAGGTGAGCCAGTAGGGGCTCCAAACACCGACGAGGTCAGAGGAGAGACATCCGCGGGTACCGTGGAGGCTCCAGAACTCTGGCCCGTAAGGGACGCTAAACCAGACGCCCTTGAAATCGGGCAGTCCACGGCCGAAATGCCAGGATGGGGGCGCGAGAGACAGGACGGCCGACGGCGCGTGCTCGCTCAGGAGCGCTGCCAGCTGGCTGGATTCCCAATAGGGGCGCGTTACCGGTGTCCCGTGGACAAAGCGCGGAACAGCCTCGATTGAGGGGAATTCGTAACCTTTTGGACCTGTCCGCGAAACGGCATAGTTGTGCCAGGACTCGATCTCATCCCCCCGAGCCAGAGCCGCATCAATGATAGGGCCCAGATGCCGGAGATAATTATGCCTTTCGATGATAACCGCGAGCTTCATGGGTTCCTAGGTGGTCGCGCGGATGACTGGTTCCACGATATCCCCCTCGAGCGCGTCCTCGAAACGGCCGGAGGCTAGCGCTCCCTTGATCACGCGCAGGGCTTCCCGGAAAGCTTCAAGCGTCCTCCGGATGTCCTCCGATGTGTGCGAGAAGCAAATGAACATTCCGGGACGGGTCAGCACACCGCGCTTCACAATCTCCTGTAGGAAGAGCGTCTGAACACGCGTGGACGGTTTTCCGTCCTCCTCAAAGACTAGATCGGGCCAGCATGGGTAGCCGATGCAGCGAGTCACATCCTCGAGTCCCTCTTCCCGCACCAGTCGCCGATAGCCGACGATGAGTTCTTGCCCCATCGCCCAGATGTGCTTGAGCACGTTCCTCGACTCGAGTTCCCGGAGGGTGGCCAGCGCGGCGGCCAAGGATAATGCCTCGCCGCCAAAAGTGAAGGAGAAGAACACCTCGTCAAACAGCCTCATGACCTCCGCGCGACCCACAAGGGCGGAGATCGGCATGCCGTTCCCCATGGCCTTCCCAAAGGCCGCCAGGTCCGGCGTGACGCCGAAGTACTGCTGAGCGCCGCCCAGCGCCATCCTGAATCCCGTGATCACCTCGTCAAAGATGAGGAGCGCGCCGTGGCGGTGGGCGATATCCCGCACGCCCTCGAGGAAACCCGGCGCCGGCTCGATGAAGTTGGTGGGTTCGAGAATTACGGCCGCGAATTCCCCTGGGTGCTTCCCGAGGAGACTGTCCAACGAGCCAAGGTCGTTATAGTTGAAGGGGGAAGCAAGCCCACAGACGGCTTTCGGGACTCCGAGGTGCCGCGAAGTCGAGCCGATATACCAGTCCTGCCAACCATGGTAGCCACACCAGGCAACCCGCTCACGACGCGTGAACGCGCGCGCGACACGAATGGCGCCTGCCGTCGCATCTGAGCCATTCTTCCCGAAGCGAACCATCTCGGCGCACGGCACGAGCTCGACCAGGCGCTCGGCCAGCTCGACCTCCAGCGGGTGCATGAGGGTGAACGTGATGCCTCGTTCGAGTTGCTCGGCAATGGCTTGGTTTACCGCAGGGTACCCGTAGCCCAGGATGACGGGGCCAAGAGCCATCCCGAAGTCGATGTACTCGTTACCGTCCACATCCCGGACGTGAGAACCCTTCCCTGCACACAGATACTTGGGCGCAACTCCGTTGACGAACTGGTTTGGCCCTTTGCTGAAGGTCTGTGTCCCGGCAGGAATCACGCGGTTTCCCCGCTGCCACCACGCCTCGGACTTCGCCCGTGCGAGCGGCCTGGCTCTCGTCATAACTATCTCCTAAAAACCCTGACGACGGTCTTTCTCGAACGCGGACGCCCAGCCCTGATTGCACCCGATCTGGGCGTTGAGGGCCTTAAGCGCAGGGTTCGCGTCTAAATACCGGACGATCTGGTCGAGACCAACGCCCGGATCACGGGGTAGGAGCTCGGTCATGATGGTCTCGACCACCCGTAGATCCGCCGGGTAGTCCACCGTGAGTCGGTATTCAGACCAGTCCGGAATATGGTCCACGCGCCTGAGCCTGAACCGCTCAAGCTGGTTCCAAAGATAGAACGTCACGTGTTCTCGATCAGAAGGTTTAACGGCCTCCTGCCACGCACGCTCGAGAGCGGCAAACGAAAAGACTTCGACATCCATTCCATCGGGATACGTCACCGGAGGCGGTGCCGCGTTGGACACGTAGTCGGCTCCTCCTTGGAGAAACCGCTCGATAACCAAATCCACGACGGCGGGATCTAGGAGCGGGCAGTCAGCCGTGATTCGGACCACCGGATCGATCTTGAATTCCTCGGCCGCGCTGTGATACCTATCCAGCACGTCCTCCTCGCTCCCGGCAAAGGCGGACACACCTTCAACCTCGGCGAAGACCCGTATCGGACGATCCGCGTCCGCCGCGGTCGTGGCCACCACGATCGTCTCGAGACGCCGCGACAGGCGAAGCCGATCCAACAAATGCCCGAGCAACGGACGACCCAGCACCCTATGGAGAACCTTGCCCGGCAATCGCGTGGAGCCCATCCGCGCCTGGATGATCGCGCCGATCATGCTGTCCACCTAGGCACGGTAGTGGATGGTGACTTTGCGTACCGCTCGCACGATGCTGCGCACATCATCCAAGGAAAGCTTCGGGCTGAGCGGCAGCGAGAAAACACGCTCGCCGATGAACTCGGCGCGCGGCAGCATGCCCTCTCGGTAGCCGTACTTCTGCCGGTAAAACGGATGGAGATGCAAGGGGCGGAAGTGGACACCGATCCCGATGTTTTCGGCGATCAGAGCCGTCGTCACGCCGTCCCGACCCGTACGGAGCCGTTCGAGACGCACCATCACTGGATACAAATGCCAGGCGTGACGGTGGTCTGTCACGTCGCGTGGAAGGATTAGTTCGTTCAGATCGGATAGCTCAGCTGTCAGGATGCGCGCGTACTCCTGCCGCACCTTGATGAAACGGTCGAGCTTCCGTAGCTGACAGAGGCCCAAGGCGGCAGCAAGGTCGGTCATGTTGTATTTGAACCCTGGGACCACGATCTCGTAGTGCTGGCGGCCCTGCTTGGCGTAGCGATGCCAGGCCCCGATGTCCATCCCGTGGAGGGACAGGACCCGGATCCTCCCGGCCAGCGCCTCATTGTCCGCGACCACCATCCCCCCTTCGGCGGTACAAAGGTTCTTGGTGACATAAAAGCTGAAAGCGGTGACATTCCCCAGTCCGCCGATCCGTCTGCCGTGATACTCAGCGCCGGCCGCATGAGCGGCATCTTCGATGACGAGAAGCCCGCGCTCCCGCGCGATGGCATTGATCTCATCCATCGCGCACGGCAGCCCTGCGAAGTGAACAGGGATGACCGCCCGTGTCCGCGGCGTGATGCGGTCCCGGATCTCCAAGGGGTCAATGTTGAACCCATCCGCGACCGAATCGGCGAAAACCGGCCGAGCTCCGACGTGCTCCACCACATTGGCCGTGGCCGAAAACGTCATTGAAGGAACGATCACCTCGTCACCAGGACCGATCCCGTTCGCAAGCAGAGCCAGATGCATCGCAGCGGTGCACGAGTTAGTGGCAACGGCGTGGGCCGCCCCGACGTACTCCGCAAACTCCCGCTCGAACCGCTTCGTCCGGGGGCCCGTGCTCAGCCAACCTGACTTGAGCGTCTCGACGACCTCGCTGATCTCCTCATCCTCGATCAGCGGGGCACCAAAGACGAGGAAGTCCTCGCGGACTGGCCGGCCGCCTTCGATGGCCGGCAGTTCGCGAGCCTCAGGATGCCCCATGAATCGCCTCTCTGCCCTCTGCCTCGGGTCGCTCAGTCTCGGGTGACCGCCTGAAGGCTGCCGCTCAGGCCATGGGCCGCGAGAAACGCCTGGAACGCCTCAGCGGTCTCGGGCACCCCGAGCACGAGGCGCTCGAGGAGCGGATGCCGTCCGCGCGTGCCGCCAGCCTGCCAGTAGTTCCGCACGATGTCCACATCGAGCTTACCGGGGGTCGTGACCTCGATCCTCCTGAAGCCGGCCCTTTCCAGCATCAGCGTCAGGGACCGGAGGTCGAAGTAGTTCAGGTGCACGGGCGCGAGGATATTGGAGCTGTCCGAGCCCAACACCAGATAATCAAACCCGCCGATGTTCGGGGTCGTCAGCACCAGCGCCCCGCCCGGACGCATGAGATCACGGCAACGCCGCAGCACCGCCAGCGGATCGAAGACATGCTCGAGCACTTCCCAGAGCGTGACCACGTCAAAACCGTCTGCGTCATCGAACGCTTCGATCGTAGCCTGCACAGCATGGATCCCCTTCTCCCTACACCGGCCCACCGCTGCCGAAGAGAGATCCACGCCTACCACCTCCCAACCGGACCGCCTCAAGAACAGTTCGAGGAAGATTCCGTTCCCGCAACCAACGTCCAGGAGTCGACCGCCACTGGGCCGGAGCGCGGTGACGATCCATTCGGCCCGGGGCGCAAAGATCCGGTCCTGGCGGACTGAGAACGTGCACTCCAGAATTTCGAGCTTGAGGCGCTCGGACTCACTCTGACCATAGAAGGTCTCAAGGGCCTGCCGAATCGGACGCGGATCCACAAAGAGGAGGCCGCACTCGGCGCATGAAACAAAGTCAAAACCGTGCTTACTGAACGCGACCTGGCACGCGGCCTTACGGCCGCAAAGACAACCCACACGAACCGTGCGGTCCGCGCGTAGCTGTCCACCCGCCGGGTCGAGGAACTGCTCCTCGATTTCACGGCGCTGGGCTGCCAGCACCCGTTGTTCAAGGTCCGCAGGCCTGATGTCCGATTCCCGAAGCGACGAATTCATGCGGGATTCAGCTCCGCGGCTCGTACCACCGGTGAAACCAATGCTCGATCCTCGCCGTCCGGAAGCCGCAACGTTCGTAGAGCCGAAGGGCCGCGTCGTTCCGCCCCTGCGTGACCACCTCGGCATGTTCCACGCCTCTAGTGCTGAACCAGTCGAGGGCTGCCGTGACGAGCCCTCGCCCCAACCCCCGCCCCGCGTAAGAGGCGTCGACGCCTACCAGTCCAATATCCCCTCGCCCCGGCCGCAGCAGATTACACGTGATGAACCCCGCCGCTCGGCCACCGACGTCCGCCACCAGCACGGCGTCCGCAAACCCGGTGCACGACTTCTCGATCCAGACCTGGTACAGCCGGCTCGCCGCATCTTTGGAGAAGTTCGGGTCAGCGTAAAACCTCGATTGCTGAAATGCTACCGCCGCGATGTCACGGAGCAGCGGCACGTCTTCCGCACGCGCCGGACGGATACTCGCGGGGCTGTCAAGCCTTGAAAACAGGGGGGCCTCCAGCCTGAACTCAAGGGTGACGCGGGTGTCAACGAACTGAAAACCTCGATCCTTAGCCAGCTCCGCACTCGCCGGATGGGTCGAGTCGCACAGAAAATAGAGACACCGAATTCCGAGCTCGCCACATCGGTGGTCTGCCAAGTCTGCGAGCGCAGGAGTCAGGCGTAGGGGCCAGAGCCGACCTACGGGAAATCCGAAGAACTCGCTGTCCCACGCGAGCCGTTCGACGACTTGAAGCAAAGCGGCAACCCGTCGGAGCCCGTGGCCATCCACACGAGCCCGGCCACGCCACCCAAGCATGGCCCGACGCTGTTCGTCTCGAAGGAGATCCTCCACGGCTGACCGGATCCGCTCCTCGGACACTTCCGCGCCGGAGCCAAGATGAACCGCGATACCGGCGGCGGCAAATTCGTCGGCCTTGAGAGCCTGGTGCGGGTATTGGCTCACTACGACGGCCGGTACCCCGTGGCGAAAGGCATCGTACATCGTGAGGCCCCCCGCCACCACGGCCACGCTGGCACCACGAAGGCAGGCGCTGAAGTCCCGGGGAGACAGCCCGACCAGAAGCTCGTGGGGATGGAACTGGGTGTTGAGGGCATCCCGCAGCGCCGCCACGTTGGGATAACCCGCGCCAACAACCACCAACAGGAAAACGGGCTCTTGAAGCCCCGCGAGAGCCCGAACCCCTTTGGCGACGAGGTCTCCGTGGTCATACCCGCCAAAGGAGAGGAACACGGTCGGAGTCGAAGTCCTCGACTGCCCCATTTCCGGCTCGAGCTCTGGCAAGACAAGATAGTCTTCGCCCTCGTAGGCGCTCCTGCCCCCCGTCAGGATTGCATTGATGGCGAGATCAGCGACCCCCTGACTCCCGACAAGGTCATCGAGGACGACCAGGACGATGCCCTCCCGCTGGTACGCCCGCAGATGGTCTGGCTCGTTGGCGAGCCGGTCCATGACCAGCACGTCGGGGCGAAATGCTGCCATGGCTTTGAGCGTCGCTTCGGGCTCGGGGATACCGTCTGGGACGGGCAAAACCATGTGACCGGCAGCTTCTATTTCCTGTTTCTGCTCGCTGAAATCCCGTAAGGCGATGGCCACCTCGGCGACGCGGTCGGACCGGAGCCGATCCGCGAGCAGTAGACAGCGGACGACGTGTCCTGTCCCAATCTCGGGGCGGTCCCCACCATCGCACCGAAAAAGAACCCTCATGCCGAAGGCCGCCGGTAGGGAAGGATGGCCTGCTCGGACTCGAGCCGTCGGATCTCACCACGGCCGAGAATGGGCTCGATTACGCGGATCCGTTCCACCATCGCCTGGAGATCCTTTGGATCAGCCGACAGGGCGTGGTCCGGCCCCGGCATGGCCCGGTCAAGAGTGAAATGCTTTTCGACGGCGCAGGCGCCCGCCGCAACTGCTAGCACAGGCACCTCAATGCCGATTGTGTGGTCCGAGTAGCCGATCGGACACGTGTAGCGGCGCTGGAGAGTCGCGATCATGCGCAGGTTCGCGTCTTCGGGCTTCAGCGGGTAAGCCGACACACAATGCAGCAGGATATAGTGCACGCCAGCGCGCTCCATTACCTCCACCGCGCGATCGATTTCGCCGGCGTCGGCCATCCCCCGAGAGACGATGAGCGGACGTCTCTTCGACGTCGCCGCCCGAATTAGCGCGAGGTTCACAATATCGAAGGACGCAATCTTGTATGCGGGAACATCCAAGGACGCGAGCAGCTCGACACTCTCAGGATCGAACGGCGTCGAGAAGAACGAGATCCCCACATCCCTCGCGACCCGAACAACCTCGTGATGAGCCGCCTCATCTAGCTCGCACTGTTTCAAAATGTCGAAGATCGGGCTCTCGCGCGAGACCCGCTTTTCCGTCCGGTAGGTCTGGAATTTCACCGCGTCAGCGCCAGATTTGGCTGCTGCCTCAATCAGCCGCTTGGCGGTCTCGACGCTTCCTCCATGGTTGATTCCCACCTCGGCGACCACGAAGGTCGGGTGACCCGCCCCGACTTCCCTCGACCCAATTCGTACACTTATCGGCATCGCATTCTCCATCGCCTGCCATACAAGCGCGGCGATGTCACCAGGCAGTCCACCCGCCGTCAACCAAGAGATTGTGCCCTGTGACGTACGAAGAGGCATCCGAGCAAAGGAAAAGAAGAGCATCCCCCAGCTCATCGGCCTGCGCCATGCGGGCTAGCGGCGTCCTGCCGGAGTAGTTCCGTACGAAATCCGCCCCTTGCCCGTCAAAGACCCCCCCGGGACTTAACGCGTTGACGCGAATCCGGTACTTCGCCAGATGCACGGCCCAATACCGCATCATCTGGATGATTGCGGCCTTGGATGCCGCGTAGGCCTCAGAGGTCTTGCGATCACAGTCTGTGTAGATCCGCGGGTCGCCGCTCACCACACCGTAAATGGAACCGATGTTGACGATCCGGCCGCCGCCGGCCTGAGTCTGCATGATCCGTACCGCGGCCTGCGTACACAGAAAGGTCCCCCCAACATTTACTTCGAGCACACGCATGAACTCAGGAAACGGACGCTCTTCGAAGGGCGTGAAGACCGCGATCCCTGCATTGTTCACCAGGACGTCTAGCCGACCGAGTTGCGCCGCGACGGTGTCGAATCCGTTGCGCACGGAGATCTCATTGGCAACATCCATGGCCAGAGGTGTGGCCTTGACCGACTCTCCGCTCAGCGCCCGGCACACCGCTTCGCACGAGGGTAGTTCGAGGTCTGCCACCACGACGTGGGCTCCCGCCTGACCGAGCCTGCGACAGAACTGCCAGCCAAGTTGGCCGGCCGCTCCGGTGATCAGAGCCACCTGGCCTGACAGATCGAACCGATCACGCCAGCTTGAAGCGGTCATCGGTGATCCACTAATCGCTCTCCAAGAGGTGCCACTTCGGAGAACTGAAGTCGGTAGAGCCGGCCGTAGGTCTCATTCGAGGCGAGCAGGTCGGCGTGGCGCCCAATCGCCTCGATCCCGCCCCGGCTCATGACGATGATTTTGTCCGCGTGGAGCACCGTCGAGAGGCGATGGGCGATGACGATAGACGTCGACCCCTTGATGACCCGGTCGATCGCCTGCTGAACGAGGCGCTCGGACTCGCTGTCCAGCGAGCTGGTCGCCTCGTCCAGGATCAGGATGGGCGGGTTGCCGACGATGGCGCGGGCGATCGCGATGCGCTGGCGCTGGCCGCCCGACAGCCGGGTCCCCCGATCCCCAACCACCGTATCGTATCCGTCGGGGAACTCCACAATGAAGTCGTGGCCGTTGGCGATCCGCGCAGCGCGGACGATCTCGGCATCACAGATCCCCTCGCGTCCGTAGGCGATGTTCTCCCGGATCGTGGCGTTGAAGAGGAGGGCCTCCTGGGAGACCACGCCGAACAGGCGCCGGTACGAATCCTGGCGAAGCGTCCTCAGATCGCGTCCGTCAATGGTGATGGAGCCCTTCACCGGGTCGTAGAGGCGGAGGATCAGGTCCGCCAGCGTGGACTTGCCCACGCCGCTCGGGCCAACCAGCGCGATGATCTCCCCCTTCTTGATCTCAAAGTTCACGCCGTCGAGCACCCGCTCGACGCCGTAATCGAATGAGACGTCATGAACAACAATCCGGTCGTGAAACCCAGTGATGCTCTCCCGGCCATCTTTGACCTCGGGCACCTGCGCGAACAGCTCGGCCACCCGCGTGGAGGCAGCCAGCGTGGCCTGAATCTCAGTGTACGCGCTCCCCAGACGGCCGATCTGGCTCACCAGGGCGCGGCCGACGTAGAGGAACAGGAAGAACGTCGGCACGGCCAAGCGCCCTGCCAGGAGCTCGTAGGCTGCAAGGAGCAGAATGCCCGCCTCGACGACGTAGCCGACAACCGCCCGCGCCGGCTCTTCTCCGTGCTTGTATACGCCATGCTTGACGTTGACCCGGACTGCCTTCCCGAGCGTGCCGGCCAGGCGAGCCATCTCGAATGCCTCGGCGCCGAAGGACTTCACCACCCGGATGCTCATGATAGCTTCCTGAAAGCGTGTGACGAGCTCAGCCAGCATGGAGAACTGATCCGTCGCCAGCCGGCGGATCGGGCCCCGGAGCCCGCGCGTGACCCCGTAGTGCAACAGCACGGCCCCAAGCCCTGCGACGACGAGCTTGGGGCTCGTGCGAACCAAGAGGTAGCCGAAGAAGGCGATGAGTACCGGAGCGGTGAGGACCGTCCCGACGATCGTCTCGAGCCCGTAGGTGGCCGCGTGCGTGTCCGTGTCGAGCCGGGAAACCAGCTCACCCGTCTTCTGCCGGTTGAAGAAGCTCATGGAAAGTCCCAGGAGATGCCGGAAGAGATCCATCTGCAGTGCCGCCCCGGCTCGCACCCGGATCCACAAAGCAAGGAGATAGTTCCCGAAATCCACCCACCCCTTGAGGAAGCCTGCCGCCACGTAAACGCCGCAGAGCACGAGGATGGCGCGGAAGCGGTCGTCCACAGACTGGACCCCGACCCATTGGAAGAAGGCGGCACCCAGATTTTTCAGGCTCAGTCCCTGCAGCGTGATTTCTCCCCCACCCGCCGAAGCACGAACGGGTGCTCCGAGGGCCAGGTCGAGTATCGGCGCCATCAGCACGGGAAAGAGTGCTGCCAGCGCCGTGGCCAGGTAGCTCGTGACCAGGAGTAGCGCGACGGCCTGCCAGCAGGGCGCCAGGTATTTGCGGAGGAGCCACAGGAACCGCTGAGCGTCGCCGACCCTTCTCACGTCGCGGCCCCGGCTCCGCCCGCCGGTGAGGCCAGGCGGCGGAGAGTCAGAATCTTCTCGCTCGGCAGGCCCAGGCGCTTGAGCTCCCCAAGGTACGGTTCGGGGTGCTCGAACGTGGCGAGGATTAGACCATCGAACTCCTCAACAGCCAGCTCGGTGACCGACTGCACCGGGAAGCCGAGGAACTTGCCGCCCGCTTGGCGAGCGAAGACCCCCAGAGGCTCGATTCCGAACTCTTTGAGGGTCAGGTAGGCCAGCTCGGCGGCCTCCCCCGTGCCGTAGAGCGCGACGCGTTTCATACCATTCTCGGGCAGGTGGCTCAGCGCCTCGC
>Ga0209515_10002397_pt1 | contig 28943 bp, 24 predicted proteins | sample Subgroupgradi54m_FD_187454 | JGI IMG/M metagenome (GOLD analysis project Ga0209515, IMG submission 187454) | Subsurface groundwater microbial communities from S. Glens Falls, New York, USA - GMW60B uncontaminated upgradient, 5.4 m (SPAdes)... ... | reverse complement strand
CGCACATAATCGTAGGCAACGCGCTGCGCGCTTCATGCGCGAGCACTTTTTGGGAAGAACAGGACGTTCTTCTTTAGAAAATGTGTCAAAGTTGCCACGATGAGTACTGGCGCATTGGCGCCGGCAATGAGCGCGAGCGTTAAAACACAGGAGATGAATATCTCCAGCGCCTGCGGCTAAGATTAGGAATTCTTAGTCCTTAGGCATTCGGGGATGACAGTTGTAATTTACCCATACCGTAAGGGGGTAAGTTTGAAGAAATCTGTTAATCAGGAGAACCGTGAGGCTTCCGGACGCGGTCCCAGAAAAAGAATATCAATTCATGATGCTCGAAAGTACTACCGCAAAAAAAGCCATTCCGTTTCGCCGCCGGCATTTTGGCGAAAAGGGAAAAGTACCTAACAAACAGTACATGTCATTAAAAATGATTGTTGTAGGGGCACCATTTATGGCGCCCTTTCCTCGCAATGACGGAACCATTCAACCTATTACATCGTTTCATAAGTCCTTAACCAGGTTTGTCATTCCCGCGGAGTAGAAAACTTGTGAAACGCAGTACTATAAAGAATTTTGATCTTATAGACGTTCATATTAATCCCTAGATGAAGAAAATTGTCACCTTTTTCTTATTCATTTTTATCCCTTCCCATTTTCTGATTTGTGTTCCCACGGCCCAAGCCGTTCAATCTCTCACAGCTCCATCCGCCATTTTGCTGGAACCCGGTACGGATCGGATTCTTTATTCGAGAGCGCCTCACCGGAAACAATCTCCGGCCAGTACCGCCAAGGTTATGACGGCCTTAGTAGCCTTAGATTCTTTATCGCTCGATCAATGGGTCACCATTAGTTCCAGGGTAGAAGGAATTGAGCCGAGCAAACTTTTTTTAGAAGGCGGAGATCGCCTTCAAGTCAGGGATTTAATTAAAGCTGTTTTAGTGAAGTCGGCCAATGATGCCGCAGCTGCTTTGGCCATCGAGGTAGCCGGATCCGAATGGTCTTTTGCGCGGATGATGACCGAAAAAGCGAGGCGGCTTGGCGCCGTCAACACACAGTTTGTAAACGCGAGCGGTTTGCCGGCCGAAGGGCAGTATTCCACCGTCTATGATTTGGCGATCATTATGCGTGAAGCCATGAAAAATGAATTTATTGTTTCAACGATGAAGCAGAAGAATGCAACCATCAGAACCTCCGCCGGAAAAAGTTATTACATCAAGAGCCATAATAAAATGCTGTGGCGCCGGCAAAAAGTAATCGGAAAGACCGGCTGGACCCGGCGTTCCAAACATTGTTTTGTCGGATTAATTGAGGAAGGTTCCCGTGAAGCCATTGTTTCCATTTTAGGAAGCCGTAAACTTTGGATCGATTTGGCTTCGCTGGTTGAGCAAATCACCGGTGTCAAGCGAACCGATCGAATTCTCTCCTATGGCTCACGAGGAAAAGAAGTGGAGCAGACGCAAATCGCACTGAGGCAATTGGGATATTTTAAAGGAGAGGCCACCGGCTATTACGGTTCTGTGACCAAACGGGCCGTGGCCCGGTTCCAGCGTGCTCAACGAATCTTTGCCGATGGAGTGGTGGGCCAAAAAACAAAAGAAGCTTTGGCGCCCTATTTGTAAATTTTTCTCGGTTATTCTGCCGTAAACCCCGTTAGAAAATGTATCATTAGGTTTAATTTCTGATAGCCATTTATTGCTGCCTCATTTTCCTATGTGTAAAATTGAGGTAAAATGCACTCATCTTCTAACGGGGTAAATTCCATGTTGCAAGCAAGCCGTATTTGGCCGTACACTAACTAAAATCTTACGAAAGGTAGAATTGCATAATGAAAAAAAGGAACTTAATTGGTTTGACTGTTCTTATTTTTCTCTTCGTCATCGTTTCGCGTTGTTTGGCTGAACGGGCTGTTAAGATTTACGAAGTGAAACCCGGCGGGGGCCTTGCCCTTAAAGGAAGTTCTGTCAAAACTCATATCAACGATCAAGAAGCTGTCATTGATGATTTTGAAGACGATGAGCCCAAAAATTATCTAGAAGGCGAAAACGGGACTTGGAATTTAACGCCCGACAATGAAGAAGTTAGTATCTCCAATGAAACGGTAGAAAAAGAAGGGGTTAACGGCTCCAGAGCGCTTAAATTGACGTATGATTTGGACTCCAAGGAAGTTGCAAAGGCGGGTTATTGGACCAAGCTGCGCGAATTCAACGCTCGAAATTATGATCACCTGTCCTTGGATGTCCGTGGAGATTCGAAGGCCGGATTTACCGACGTCATTTTGATCGAGGTTAAGAAATATAAGAACGATGCGCGCATTGATAAAATCAAAGGCACGTTTCTGGTGAAAAACATTACCGATCAGTGGCAAACCGTGACGATTCCGCTCAATATGTTTACGGGTTTGTTTGACCAAACAAATCCCAAAGTTTGGGAAGATCCCATGACAGCCCGGGAAAAATTAGATGAGGTAGTCATTAATTTAGAAAGCCGGCGAATCTCCAAAAAAACCGGAGTTCTTTATTTCGACAATTTTAAATTTATCAAAACCGGAGATCCCGGCCAGAACATTATTGACCAACCCAAACGAAATATCGAAAAAACGCCTGTTAAAATTGAAGGCGTCGAGTTTGCTCAATTTTTGGTTAAGCGGTTGGGCGGTTATCCGACTTCCGTGCTTCCTGAAAGGCAGTTTCCAAAGGATGATCGTGAATTTCTCAAGACGATCGCAAAAGACACCTGGAAATTTTTCGATCACATTGTGGATAAAGAAAATCATTTGCCCTTGGACACCATTCAACTCGGCGAAACCGAACCCCTAGCGGCCGATGGCTGGGTGGGTGATTATACGAACGTGACTAATATCGGTCTTTACTTGATGTGTGTGGTTTCCGCTTATGATTTTGGATTCATCACCCAGGAAGAGGCGGTTAAGCGCATCAAAGGTACGATGGATACGATTGAGAAGCTTGAGCATCATGAAAGTGGTTTCCTTTATAACTATTATGATACGACCACACTTGAGAAGACGAGCTTCTTTGTCTCCTTGGTGGATAGCGGTTGGTTGGATGCCGGGATTTACGTTGCCAAAAATGCGTTTCCCGAATTGAAAGAACAAGGCGAACGGATTCTGGGCGGCCATAGTTTTAAATTTTTCTACGACGAAGTCGAACAGCAGATGACGCACGGTTATTTCGCGCATTTAAAAGTTCATTCGGATTATCATTACGGCTCTTTTTATACAGAACCCCGCGCAGCCAGTTACATTGCGATCGGCCGCGGAGATGTGCCTCTGGAGCATTGGTTTCGGCTGGTCCGTACGTTTCCGGAAGAATATGGCTGGCAGACCCAAATGCCCATTCATCGTGTCCCTCGAACGACGCTTGGATTCACCTACGACGGCGGTTACTATGAATGGCATGGGAAAAAATTCATTCCCAGCTGGGGCGGCTCCATGTTTGAAGCCATTATGCCAACCTTGATTTTGGATGAAGCAAAATTGGCGCCCGAAGGGCTTGGACTGAATGATAAACAATATGTCGAAATTCAAATTGCCTATACGCTTGAAGAATTAAAATATCCGGTTTGGGGAATGAGTCCGAGTTCTGATCCGGACGGAACGTATTCAGAATTTGGCGTTCAGCCGCTTGGTTCAAAAGGTTATAAGGCAGGCGTTGTCACACCTCACGCCGCCGTCTTAGGTTTGGAATTTGCACCAGAAGCTGCCGTTAAAAATTTACGGGAATTAGTTGCGCGTTTTCCGATTTATGGTGAATACGGGTTTTATGATGCCGTGACCATCGCGACCGGAAAAGTTGCCAGAAAATACTTGTCTTTGGATCAGGCCATGATCTTCATTTCCTTAAATAATTACTTAAATGATGGAGCCATCCGTAAGCGTTTTCATGCCGACCCGATTAATGAAAAAACGTTGCCGCTTTTGACTGAGGAAAAGTTCTTTGAAAGCGATCAAACGAGCCGAGCTTAAAAAGTATGCCAAAACCGGATGCTATTCATTCAAAGCATTCGCAAAACATAAGGCAACGGCCATTTTCTCAAGCCGCCGGTTTAGAATTAATTTTACACCTGTAGCGCGCGAGTCTATCACTCATGCGCATCGGAAGATTTTTTGCCAATATAATAAATTGGATTTAAACCAGTTTGTTTGTTTGGAACAAGTGCACGGCGCCAATATCATTCGTGTGGGTGAGAGTGATAGGGGCAAAGGCGTACGGTCTGATTCCGATGCATGCAAGGGAACGGACGCATCTTTAACTAATATTCCGAATGTTGTTCTGGCCGTCCGGTCGGCGGATTGTGCGCCCCTGTATTTTTTAGATACCCAAAAAAAAGCGATCGGAATGGCTCATGTGGGCTGGCGCGGGGCGAGTGAGAGACTGCCGTCCAAAATGATCCAGGCCTTTAGAAGACAATTTTTATCGAAGCCAAAAGATATCATCATTGGTTTTGGTCCCATGATTCGGCCGTGCTGTTACGAGGTCGGCGCGGAGTTTAGGGAGGTGTTCGGTTCCTACGTGTTTAAACGAGATGCCCGTTATATTTTTGATTTACCGGGCTGGATTACCGAAGATTTAAAATCTGAAGGAATCGGAATCGAGCAGATTTACGATTCCCAGTTTTGCACCTCTTGTATGAATAATGAATTCCCCTCGTATCGCAAAGAGGGAACAAAAGTACGTCACGTGTGGTCAGTGCTAACTCTCAATTATTAATCCGTGTCTATTCATTGGAAGTCAGCACAGTGCCCGCTACCAATAAGTAATTTTGAACGTTTAAATGTCAGCGGGCCAGTGCTAACATTACGTTATTGAACAAAGGCCTGTCATCCCCGAATGCGGCGAAGCCGCATGTGTTTTTATTGGCCCCCGGCTCTACGAGTCGAAGGGCTCGGAGAGGGATCCATGTTTTTAGATTCCCGCTTAAAGTTTGCCACAAAACCGGCGGAATCCGTCCGGACAAATCTCGCCACGTCTTTTGGCGGACGTGCGGGAATGACAGCGAAGGAGAAAAAATGCAAGCAAATGATTTGCGTCCAGGAGCGGCAATTATATTGAATGGTGAAATTTATATCGTCACTGATTTTCACCACCATACGCCCGGCAACAAAAGAGCGATTATTCAAGCGACGCTTCAATCCGTGAAGTCAGGGAAGATCATCCAGCAAAGGTTTTCTTCCACGGAAGCGGTCACAGAAGCTCATTTAGATTCCAAAAAAACCCAGTATCTATATCACGATCAAAATGGTTTTCATTTTATGGATTTGGAAGACTTCCATACGTTTTCATTAAATGATGGAATCATCGGAAATAAAAAATACTATTTAAAGGAAAATGATGAAGTGAAGATGGAATTCCATGAAGGAAACCCGGTTGTCGTGGAAGTTCCTAATCATGTGTTTTTAAAAATAACTGATTCTCCCCCCGGTGTAAAAGGAGATTCTGTTTCAAATAGTTTAAAACCCGCCACCACAGAAACCGGTCTTAAGGTGCAAGTTCCGATGTTCATTCAAGAAGGGGACGTCATTAAAATTAATACCCGAACGGGCGAATATTTAAGCCGCCAGTGAAATGAATTCTCCCGCCTGCGGGAGAATTGGAAAATGGCGGGCAGTACAGGACTTGAACCTTGTGTCCTGATTCTCTCCTATAATTAATTGGTAATCGGGACTGCACTTGAGAGGTGCAATTTTGCACCTCTCAATGTGCTGAGCTAATGGTGGGCACGACAGGGATCGAACCTGTGACCCCACGCATGTGAAGCGTGTGCTCTAACCAGCTGAGCTACGTGCCCTATTAAATCGAAGTCGGTGCTGCCCTGACTTTCATCAATTTTTCATTGGAAGTCAGGACTGTACTTATTAACTGCTCATGAGCAGTTAATAAGTGCTGGAGGGGGGAGTTGAACCCCCACGAGTTGCCCCACACGACCCTGAATCGTGCGCGTCTGCCTATTCCGCCACTCCAGCGAAAGGATAAGACTTCAAAGTATAATCTGACCGTTCATACCGTCAAGCGCTTTATGTTATAATCCCACCACTTCTTAAAAAACTTTCCAAAAACCTGAAGTGGTGGGATAATTTCCGCTATGTTCCCATCACCTCCTTGCAAAGAACGTGCTCCGAGAAATAAAAGTAACGAGCACGTTCTTTTCTTTTTTCAAAGACAAAAGCTTGCCACTAAAAGTGGCAAGTCAAGGAGGTGATGGGATGTCAGAACCTATTGCCACAAATCGTCAAGCCCGATTTAATTATTTTATTTCGGATACCTTTGAGGCGGGAATTGTTTTAGTTGGATCCGAAGTCAAATCGATTCGGGAAGGTCGGGTAAATTTAAACGATTCTTACGTAAAAATCATGAATGGTCAGGCTTTTATTGTGGGGATGCATATCAGTCCTTATTCTCATATCGAAAACATAGCCTCATTTGAACCAACGAAAAGTCGGAAATTATTGCTTCATAAACAGGAAATTGGAAAATTGGCCGGGTTAATTTCCCGGAAAAGTTATACCTGCGTTCCGCTCTCAATCTATTTTAAACGTGGCGTTGTAAAAGTTGAAATTGGGATTGGAAAAGGGAAAAAAGAACACGATAAGCGTCAGGCGATCAAACAGAAGGGCCACGACCGGGAAATGAAGCAAGCGTTGAAACGCCGCTCAAAATAAGCTATTATACTCATATCTTTGTCGATGACAATCTTGTGTCATCCTGAGGTGAAGCCGAAGGATCCCGATTGAGATTCTTCGCTGCGCTCAGAATGACACGTGTTTTATTAATGTCAATCGGGGCTGCCATCACTTTCATTGAAGGTCTAAAGACTTACGATTAAGAAGTGATGACTGTCTGTATAGTTTATAGGAAGATTGGGGCTGATTAGAATCGACAGGGGATGCTAAGCAAGTAGGTGCATGCCGAGGTGGTTGGCGAGGCCTCGTTAAACACGTCAACACATGTAAATGCTGACAAACTCAGCTGGAGCAATAGGTCCTTCGGGCCTATGGCTCTACCTCTCGCTGCCTAATTAGGTTCAGCGACGTTTTTTGAGCCCTTAGCCTTGGGGACTTAAAAAACGACAGACACAAGGATAGTTCAAGCGATACGCTTTCAATCGTTTGGATGAAATGCACGGAAAGCTCGTTTCTGAATATCCCGGCTTTAGGAGATTCAGGAATTAAACTCAAATTATAGCCTGAGCATGGAGTGCCGCTTGTTTGAGTCTCACTGGACGTGGGTGCAATTCCCACCAGCTCCACGTTTTTATTTCTGAAAGTTTTCGCAAAAAGGGGACGATAATAATACGTCCCCTTTTTTTGTGTCTTCTAAACATGGCCAACGATGAAAAATATAGATCCAAGGAAACCATACTCACTTAAAAACGAGCAGGCGAATCAGGCTATTCAGGAACTGATTGCGGGCGCCGGTGGCGGCGAAGAGAGTGATTTGTTGGTTCAAATGATCACCACGGTTCTGAAGTTACAGGATGAAAAAGTGGACCGGGGTGATCTTAAGGTGCTCAATACAACCATTAAGGAATTACGTTGGGCTTTTCGTATTTTTCGTCCTTATCGATCTACTCGGAAAGTAAGTGTTTTTGGTTCCGCGCGCACCAAAAAAACGAACCCTGCGTATCAAGCCGCGATTCAATTTGGAAAATTAATAGCGAAAAGCGGCTGGATGGTCATTACGGGTGGTTCGAGCGGAATCATGCAGGCTGGCAATGAAGGAGCTGGTTTAGAAAATAGTTTTGGGGCAAATATTAAACTTCCGTTTGAACAAACGGCAAATCCAGTTATTGCCAATGACCGAAAACTCATTAATTTCAAATATTTCTTCACTCGAAAATTGATTTTTGTCAAAGAGTCAGACGCGATTTGTCTTTTCCCAGGCGGTTTTGGAACTTTGGACGAAGGATTTGAAGCGCTGACTTTGGTTCAGACGGGAAAGATGATGCCCCGGCCTATTGTGATGGTGGATGGACGGGGTGGGAGTTATTGGCGTTCCTGGGCTACATTTATGAAAAGCGCGATTCTTAAGTCCAAAATGATCAATCCAGAAGATATGAATTTATTTCAAATTGTTAAGACGCCTCAAGAGGCACGGGATGTGATTGTTCAGTTTTATAAAAATTATCACTCTATGCGTTTTGTCGGAGATTGCCTGGTGATTCGGTTACACAATGAACTGAGTTCGAAGAATCTTAAAAAACTTAATCTTTCTTTTAAGGATATTGTCTTAAAAGGTACAATCGATTCCTCAAGCGCGCTCACCGCTGAATCAGGCGAACCAGAATTAGCTCACATGCCGCGACTTGTGTTTTCATTTAATCATAAAAGCTACGGACGTTTAAAGCAAATGATTGATCAAATTAACAGTATGGGCGATTAGCTCAGTTGGTTAGAGCACTTCCTTTACACGGAAGGGGTCTCAGGTTCGAGTCCTGAATCGCCCACCATTTTCATTTCCATCAATCCTAAATCAGCCTTAAGCTTCTCGTTTAATTGGCCGTCTTATAAAACACATTTATGGCCGTTCAGTTAGGCAAACACCTCCGTTTTTGGGATTCCATTTCAATTAGTGTCGGCATTGTGATCGGAGTAGGCATCTTCCGCGTTCCGGCTCAAGTTGCCAAATACTTGGATTCAACCCCCGAGGTCCTCATTGCCTGGCTGATCGGGGGACTTATCTCTTTATTGGGCGTATTTTGTTACGCCGAACTTTCTTCCAAATTCCCGCAAACCGGCGGGACTTATGTTTTTTTGCGCGAAGCCTACGGAAAATTTACCGGATTTATCTATGGCTGGGCTGAATTTTCTATTAACCGTGCGGCAACCATCGCCGCTGTCGCTTATATTTTTGCAACTTACTTGCGAAGTCTTATCCCTTATTCCGCAGAAATGGAAAAATGGACGGCTCTTGGTGCAGTCATTTTTTTTACCGGAATTAATATTATGGGCGTAAAGTTCGGTATCCGGATTCAAAATACATTAAGTTTATTTAAAGTTCTAGCGATCCTTATTTTGTCTTTTATTATTTTTGCGTTTTCCAAATTCTCTTTTACGCTTGTCTCAAATTCATTCGCACAGACGGGTTTTCATGCCAAAAATTTAGCGCCCGCTTTAATCCCCATTTTATGGACCTATGGAGGTTGGCACGAGAGCACGTTCATGTCAGGCGAATTTCACGATACAAAGAAAGAGTTACCTTTTTCATTGATTGCAGGCGCTCTTCTTATTACGGCTCTCTATTTATTGATTAATGCCGCCTATTTAAATGTTTTAACGCCGGCAGAAATGATTGGAAGTAAGGCGATTGCATCTGACGTCCTTAAAAAAGTTTTTGGAAACGCTGGGGCCTATATGATTGCGGTTGCAATTTTAATTTCATCTTCAGGTGCGCTCAATTCCAATATTTTGACCGGGGGGCGCATTCCCTTTGCAGTCGGACAGGATTGTTCTCGCCTCAAATGGATGGGGCAGGTTCACAGCCGGTTTAAAACGCCGGTGAGAGCTTTAATCTTAAACGGAGTTTGGGCTTGTTTGCTAATCATTTTGGGAAACTTTGAACAGCTTTTGTTTTTTAATGCATTTGAGATTTGGCTATTTTTTATTCTGATTGGGATTAGTGTTTTTATCTTACGACGCAAGTCTCACGCAAAATCTGACTTCTCAATGTTGGGATATCCGTTTATTCCGTTAGGATTTACTTTGGTTGCTGTTTGGCTTTGTCTTACAACGATTATTGAAGCGCCGCGTGAAGCTCTATTTGGATTACTCATCATTTTATTGGGCGTTCCAGTCTATTTTTTAGCTTACCGAAGACGTTCACTTTCAGATAAATCCGTTGTCTAAAGGGGTGTTTTCAGATATACTTTTTTCTTGTTATTCTTTAGATGTTGAATCCCTCCTGTGATTTTGTCTAAGTCGTCACATTTAAGTGGAGCGTCAGTTTCCGCGGTGCACAGGGAAAGTAGTAACATGGGGGCGTAGCTCAACTGGTTAGAGCATCAGATTGTCGATCTGTTCCGACGGATTTTTCTAACCCATTGATTTATAACGTATTTTCTTTCATACCAACCACTTAGTTCCTCTTTTCAACTACTCGCACTAATGTGGAATTAATACGGATTTTGACCAATTTTGGACACTTTTTGGACACCACTTTCAACTGTCTGTAAGCCACTTGCTTTTTTGCAGCCAGGCAGGTATAATCTCGACAGTTAAAAACTCTCATTAAATATTGAGAATTATATCTTATCGAGAAATACGATGCCGCAACAGTTAGTTCAAAATATTTTTAGCGACCGCTCCTCTCTAGTGCTGCGCCGGCTTTTGGAAGAGCCGGAGGAAAAATGGACCACTCTGGATTTCGTTTCCTTGGGTGTATCCAAGGGTCTTGCCAGTGAAGTGCTAGCCCGTGCTGAGGCTCTGGGCTATGTGGAACGGGTCCGTAAAGGGCCCAAAAGCTACTCACGGCTGATCCGCAAAGAAAAGCTTCTTAAAGATTGGCAGACCAACTATTCTTTCCAAAAGAACCTTCAAACCTATTATTACTATCCCAACGCCGATTTTTTAAAAGTAGTGGCCCAATACTTGAAAGGGAAGAAGACCCATTATGTTCTTACCCTGTTTAGTGCAAGCCGCCTCATCGAAACTTATGTCAAAGATACTCGGCAATTCCTTTATCTTGATCTTGAACGCGCCGAATTTTTTCCTTTCCTTAAAGAAATGGAGATGCAGATCGGCCTTCTTAAGCTCGTAAAAGGCGGCAATGTCTGTTTTGCGATGCCGTATTATCGAAGCTCCGTGTTTCGTGATTCAAGAAAACTTAAAAGCTACCCTGCAGTTTCAAATCTCCAGCTTTATTTAGACCTCATGGGATTCCCGCCTTCCGGCCCGGAAGAGGCAGAGAATCTTCTCCCGTATTTTAAAAAGAAAGGTATTTCCTTTGGCTGATCTCAAAGAATTGGAAAAAGGATTCTTTGATACCTTGGTCGTTTTAAAAGACGTCCTGACTGAAATGGTTGTGGTGGGCGGATGGTGTCCCTATCTTTATGCGTTCCATTTGTGGAAAAAGTCAGTTCCTGAAATTCCTACTACAACCGACATTGACTTGGGGATCCTAGAAACGGGGAATAAGCGATTTGAAAGCACGGTTTATGACCGATTGAAGTCTGCCGGTTTTGCCTTGAAAAGGCTTTATGCCGAAGAAGAAACTCCCGTTGAATTCATTTACAAGAAAAAAGCCCTAGAACTCAAGGTTGAATTTATTACTTCCTTTGAAACCTCGGATGATACGCTCAACCGATTTCTGGGAAGGGGGCTTGCCTGTAACCGGATTGATGCCTTTGAGCTGCTTTTGAAAGAAACCGTGATGATTCCACTGAAGGCTGGGAAGGAAACTTTGAATATCAGGATTCCTACGCCCGAGATTTTCCTTTACCATAAAGGAATCACTTTCGTCATGCGCTCTGCAGACTTCAAACGGAATAAAGACTTGTTTTATGTTTATTTCATACTCAGATTTCACCCCGACCGTAAAAAGCTGTTGGATGCCTTGAAGATGTTCAAAAATGATGACTATTTCCATGCCTTTAAGCAGAACATCAAAGAATACCTCGCCGACATTTCTTTGCCAGGTTATTTGATCTTGCGGCCTTTTCTTCGAACTTCTATGGTGGAAGGGGATATCAACACGGACATTGCCGATACTTTCTCTGACTTTTTAAAGCTTCTTTGAATATTCGCTCTTTTATAAATCTGCCCTTAAACGGCGTGGACATTAAATGAAATCATCAAATTCTTCTTCCTGCCCATTTACTGCATATTTTTCTTTTCTGTCTTTAGCGAACTCTTTTTTGAGTGAATCGATAATGAATCCATCGATCCGCTTCCAGATATAGGAAACAAACTTTACCGGTTTTGCATGGCCGTGTCTATCCCGGTAATCGAGATTGTAAGTTTGAATTTTCTGATATAGAACAGGTATCGAATCTGAGAGTAAATCATCGCCAAAGCGTTTCAGGTATTCCGGAAAGACTTTTTTGTGAATTCTGAAGATAACGAATCCAATATGCCTCATGACTATTTCCTCGATGCTTTTCCCCGAGCCTTTCTGGGCTTTTGCGATCAACTGTCTTTCCTCGAAAAGCGTTATTTTCTTGTATTTGAAGGCGATCTGTAGGTAAGCTTTCCACATATTTACAATTCTGGAATCGATTTTAGTTTCTCATAAAAGATGGTCGAAGTTGGAGTATTAGATTCTCTCGGGGTTTTGAATTGGTTTAACTTGGGTGAATCATACTATAGTCCAAGTGGAGGGCTTGGTCTTGTGGCAGTTTCTCCCACTCGCCTTCAGTTTCTCGTCGTTTACAGTATTCTGAGATCATATCTTCGATAGAACACCTGATGTTTGTTAAGACGACCTAAATTTCACAATTTCCCCCCAATTTTTTAATTTGCGTATCTCATTGAAGTTATGATATTTATATACATAAAACTCTATTTGAGCGTTTATACGTTGCATCGCTTTTAAAGAAACTGAGTGGACACTTTTTGGACACTTAGCTCTGAAAAAGGCGAAAGAAAGATGAATTCGACAAAATTATAATCCATTTAGTAGCCGTAATTTAAGCAGTTATGGGGGCGTAGCTCAACTGGTTAGAGCATCAGATTGTCGATCTGAGGGTTGCGGGTTCAAGTCCCGTCGCTCCCGCCATACTTTTACCTTCTTCTACTCATTCCACTTGATGCCTTTCTAAGTTAAACCGTTTCAAATAGTTATGTAAATTTTAAAACAGGAGGGTATTTTTTACCCGAAATAGCATTTGGACTCAGCGGCAGCAAAAAATGGACTGACGGGAGAACGTTGGGCTCTCTTTATATCGTGTATTTTCTTTAAGCCAGTTGCGGATGCCAGTTTAGGAGCAAACCAACTGGGTAATGCGGGTGCAAATCCCATCACTTCCGTCATTCGCGGCACTGCGCGATACGATTTTGACTGAAAAATAAGGGAATTTGCGATAAAATAAGCACGCTTTACATCTTTTAAAATCGGGTTGTAGGCGTTTCTAACCTGCGAGAACCGTCCTGCGGAAAGATCGATAGAAACGATTTGCCCTCTAAACATGGAGGGTAAATCAATGACAAAAGCAGTTGCTCCAGGTGGGATCAAGTCTTGGCCTCAAAACGAAAGACCACGCGAACGGTTAATCCAAAATGGCGTCAAATCACTTTCTGACGCTGAACTTCTGGCAATTCTCTTAAGGAGTGGTATTCGCGGAAAAGACGCAATTGCGCTTTCGCGTGAACTTCTCAATCAATTCGGAGGTCTTCGCGGACTTCTTTCCGTTGAATATAATAAACTTGCCAAAGTAAAAGGTCTCGGCCAAGCAAAGATTGCGACCTTGCTTTCCACAACCGAAATCGTAAGGCGCAAGCTTAAAGAAGATCTTGTCGGCAAAAACTTTATCCGCGATCCAGAATCCGTCGTTCAGTACCTCTACACCTCGCTTCGTGATAAAAAGAAAGAAATCTTCAAAGTTCTTTTCCTGAACAAAGCCAATCGCATCATCGGCGAACAAGATCTCTTCGAAGGTACGATTGACGAAACAGCAATTCATACGCGCGAAGTCGTAAAAACCGCATTGGATTGTCATGCATCAAGCCTTATCCTGGTCCACAATCATCCTTCGGGTAGAACCGAGCCCAGCTCTGAAGACAAGGAAATTACTCAGAAGATTCAGATGGCCTGTGCTTCTGTTTCGATTAGAGTTCTGGATCATCTGATTGTTGGCGATAATCAGTACTTTAGTTTTCAAGAGCACGGGTTGCTCTAAGGTGGTTTAGTAACCGAAAGTTTAGTCTACACAAAACTCCGCATTTCATTTACAATTACCCAATTGATTACCTAATTGATGTTAGGCTAAAAAGCGCAGTCTTATGAATGAAACACAGACAAGAAAAGAGATCATTGATTTAGAGCTTGGCAAAAGGCAGTGGCGTATTCACAATCCATCTGAAGTGATTGTCGAATTTCAGATGGAGAAGAGGCTCAATGTGCGGTCTGTTGCAGCTGAACCGGAAACGGAATATGGAAAACAGAATGAATATGCAGATTATTTACTTTTATCCCGCGATGGCGAAACACCGCTTGCTGTTGTTGAAGCGAAACGAACATCGAAAAATCCACGGGTAGGACAAAGGCAAGCAGAGGGATATGCGAATAATATCGTTGAAAAATACGGAATCGATCCATTTATTTTTTTGACGAACGGTGAGGCAATTCTTTTTTGGGACCGCCAGAGATATCCACCACGCAAAATCTACGGCTTCTTCGAACGCAGCGATTTGGAACGTCTAAAATATCTAAGAGATAGCTCAGTCCAATTGCCTTCAACTGTCGAAATTAACAATTCAATTGCCGGACGAGACTATCAAATCGAAGCGATCAAGCGGGTTCTAACGAGAATTGAATCGAAACACCGCAAGTGCTTGTTGGTTATGGCCACTGGTACCGGTAAAACCAGAACCGCCATGGGAATCATAGATATTTTAATTCGCGCCAAATGGATCAGCAGCGTTCTTTTTCTCACCGACAGAAAATTATTACGTGATCAAGCTTACGGCAAGAAGGGTTTTCAGGGTTTTTTCTCAGAATCAATGGCTAGAATTAAATCAAACGAATTCGACAAAACAAAACGTCTTTACGCTTCTACCATTCAAACCATGATGGAAATTTATAAAGGTATTTCTCCTGGTTTCTTTGATCTCATCATTATGGACGAATGTCACCGCTCGATTTATAACAAATGGGAAGATATTCTCGCTTACTTCGATGCGATTCAAATTGGCCTCACTGCGACGCCGTCAGAATCGCTTGACCGGGACACATTTAGATTTTTTGATTGCGAGGAAGGTCAGCCAACGTTTAATTATTCCTACGAAGCCGCAAAAGAAGACAAAATTCTTGTCCCATTTATTCCATATCATGCCAAAACCCAATTTCAGATCAAAGGCCTAAAAGTGGGCGAAATTCCGGAAGAAATCAAACAGAAACTGTTAGCCGAAGGCAAGACCGAAGAAGAACTAAACTTTGAAGGAACCGACTTTGAGAAGAAATTTACCAATAAAGAAAGCCTTGAGGCAATGGTGAAAGAATTTATGGAAGTGTGCCTGAAAGATGAAACCGGCGTTTCGCCTGGAAAAAGTATTTGCTTCGCGCTTTCAAAAGAACATGCTTACCGGATTCTGGATACATTTGACCGGCTTTATCCTCAATATAAAGGCAGATTAGCGGAGGTGATTGTTTCTGATGATAACCGTTCCGATACGTTTCTTCAGCGTTTTGAAAATGAACCTTTTCCTCGAATAGCGATTTCAGTCGATATGCTGGATACAGGAGTGGATATTCGTGAAGCGGTTAATCTTGTTTTTGCAAAACCCGTCTTCAGTAAAATCAAGTTTTGGCAAATGATTGGCCGCGGAACTCGTATAGTAGACCCGGAAAATTTGAAACCCTGGTGCCCAGAAAAAGATTCTTTTCTCATCATTGACCATTGGAGTAACTTCGAATATTTCAACCTGAAACCGCAAGGAGAACTACCAAAACCGCAAGATTCGCTTCCAACGAAATTATTTAAACTTCGCTTGCAGAAGCTTAAATATTTGACGATTCAAAATGAACATGCCGAGATTTTGCCGGTTATAGAAGAACTCAGAAAAAGCATCGATATTCTGCCGCAAGACGCCGTTACCATTAAAGAAAACAAACCGTTTCTCGATCGGGTGCTTTCCAAAGAATTTTGGAGCCATATTGATACCGATTTCCTTGAGCGTCAGATTGCGCCGCTTCTCAAATATACCGAAGATGTTAATTTGCATATCTATTCGTTTTTGATTAAGTGCGAACGGCTGGATCTGGCATTGCTGACACATGATAGTGAGTCAAAAAAGATAGTCACTGAATCTATGCGAGAAGATCTCCGGTCGCTTCCTTTTACGCTGAATGTGATTAAACAAAAAGAAAAAGAAATTCTTCGCGTATCATCCGATGTTTTTTGGGCAAAGATAACAGCAAAGGATGTTTCATTTCTCAAGAACGAAATCGCTCCTTTAATGAAGTATAGGGTCGAGAGGAAGGAAGAAATTATCGAGTTTGATTTAAGCGATCAAATCATCGAACGCAAATGGATTGAATTCGGCCCGCAGGGCGAAGGTGAATATGTTGGCCGCTACCGCGAAAAAGTTGAAAAACACATTCACGACCTCGCTGGTCAAGATGAAACGCTTAAAAAACTTAAGAGCGACATTCCGGTTACCGACGAAGACATTGAAAAATTGGAAGAAAAATTAAACGGTCCTGAATTGTATATATCAGAACGAACATTGCGTGAAACATACGGCGAGCCGCAGGGAAGTTTTAAACAATTCATTTTAAGTATATTGGGCAAGTTCCGGTTTCCTTCCCGCGAAGAGCTCATCGCACAGTCTTTCGAAACCTTTATTCATGAAAAGAAATATTTTGACGCGGATCAAATTCGGTTCTTGCGTATCGTCAAGAATGTCTTTCTCGAAAGAGCAAAACGGCATCAGAAGCTTTCCGTTGAAGATTTATACGAAGGCCCATTTGAAACGCTCGGTATCGGCGCGGCAGAACGGTTGTTTAAAAAAGAAGAACTGGAAGAAATTGTTAATTTCTTTAATTTGCAGGCGGCTTAACGATGAGATCCTTTGAAGAAAAATATATCAATAATCTTTTTATCCCGCCCGAAATGATTTCAGCGCTTACTGCGCTTACGGAATTTAAAGGTAAAGAAACACTTTATCACAGGCAATCGCGCGATACGCTTGAGACCTTAATTCAAGTTGCCAAAATCGAAAGCGCGGAATCATCCAGCCGTATCGAAGGCATCATTGTTCCTCACAAACGGGTCGAAGCTCTTTTTAAGAAAAGCGCTCCCAAAGACCGCCCGGAACAAGAGGTGGCCGGTTACCGTGATGCGCTCGCCCGTATTCATGAAATGCATGAAGGCATGCCGCTTTCGAGTAATGTTATTCTGACTCTTCACTCAATGCTTTACAAATACACGAATATCAAAGCAGGCGAATGGAAGAAAAGCGACAACGAAATCATTGAACGGCTCACGGATGGAAGTATCCGTATTCGGTTTAAACCTGTTTCAGCGGTCCAAACACCACACTATATGGAAACTTTAGTGAAGGAATATAACCGTTACTTCGAACAGGGAAAAATTGAGCCGTTAATTTTGATTCCTCTTTTTGTTCTCGATTTTCTCTGCATTCATCCCTTTAAAGATGGAAATGGCAGAGTCGCAAGACTTTTAACTCTGCTGCTTTTTTACCATGCCGGTTTTACAGTGGGCCGATATATCAGTCTTGAGAGAATCATAGAACAAAGCAAAGAAACTTATTACGAGTCTTTACACGATTCCTCTCAAAAATGGCATGAAGGCAAACACAATGCGTTGTCATGGCTTCGTTATTTTTTTGGCGTGAGCACCGCCGCATACAAAGAATTTGAGTCGCGTGTCGGAATCTATAAAGAACAAGGGAACAAAACAGAACGGCTTTTAAAAGCCATTCGCCGATTTGATCAACCTTTCTCTGCAAGCGATCTTCAAGAAGCATGTCCCGATGCCAAGATCGATCTTATCCGCAAGGTTTTGAAAGACTTACGGAAATCAGGCGAAATCGAGCCATTAAGTAGAGGCCGATATGCCAAATGGCACCGGAAAGTCAAATAGGTAACTGGATCTTTTAATTAGGTAATATATATGTTTAATTACCTAATTGACAAATAGACTGCTTCCTTATATAGTGCGCTCCACTATCTAATTGGAGGCATTATGCTCAAACCAGAACTCAAAGCCCAAGTCGATAAACTCCGCGACCGTTTTTGGTCCGGCGGCATTTCCAATCCACTTACTGCGATCGAACAAATTTCCTATCTCATCTTCATGAAACGCCTTGAGGATATGGACAACCAGCATAAACGCGCTGCCGAACGCCGTAAGGAAAAATATATTTCCATATTTAAAGGCGATGAATATTGCCGTTGGTCTCACTGGATTCAAATGCCGGCTGAAGAAATGCTGGTTCATGTCCGCGACAAAGTATTCACATTCATCAAAAATCTAAAAGGCGGGGAAAGTCTTTTCGCTCAGGCGATGAAAGATGCGGTGTTCATGATTCCGAAGCCGTCACTCCTTCAGGAAGCAGTGAAAATTATTGATGAATTGAATATTTCCACACAAAATTTAGACACGCAAGGTGATCTTTACGAATATCTTTTGAGCAAACTAAACACTTCCGGTGAAAATGGCCAGTTTCGTACGCCGCGCCACGTTATTCGAATGATCGTGAAATTGGTTGATCCAAGAATCGGAGAACGGATTTGCGATGCGGCCGCAGGAACCAGCGGATTTTTAGTGAATGCCTATCTGCACATATTAGAAGAGAATTCATATAAAGATTCTGTTGAGCTTGATGAAGACGGAATGCCTCATCATGTTCCGGCTGAAAAGTTGACTGCTCAACAAAGAAAATTCCTCAAAGAAAAAGCGCTTACGGGTTTTGACTTTGATACAACCATGGTTCGAATCGGGCTGATGAACATGGTGCTTCACGGAATTGATAAACCAAATTTCTTTTACGCGGATACGCTCTCAAAGGCATTTGAAGAGCGTGAAAAATACGACGTAGTTCTTGCAAATCCGCCATTCAAAGGCTCGATTGATAAAAGTGATATTTCAGATCAATTTAAAATCAAATCCACAAAAACGGAGCTTTTATTTCTAAACCTTTTCATCCGTTTGCTGGTAACCGGCGGCCGCTGCGGTGTGATTGTTCCGGATGGCGTTTTGTTTGGAAGTTCAAATGCGCATCAAGCGATTAGAAAAATACTGATTGAAGACAATCAGTTGGAAGGAGTGATTTCGATGCCTTCCGGTGTTTTTAAACCTTATGCCGGTGTTTCAACCGCAGTTCTTATTTTCACCAAAGGCGGAAAGACAGATAAAGTCTGGTTTTATGATATGGAAGCCGACGGTTTTTCATTAGATGATAAGCGCCAAAAAGTTTCCGAAAACGACATTCCCGATATCATCGAATCATGGCGCAACCGTCATTGCGAGCCGAAGGCGCCGAAGCAATCCCTGCACTCCTCGTCATTGCGAGCCGAAGGCGAAGCAATCTCGCAACCAAAACCCAGGTGGTTTTGGGTCGATGCCTCAGAAATCCGAGAAAACAAATACGACCTTTCCATATCACGGTACAAAAAAATTGAGTATGACGAAGTCAAATACGATCCGCCGCAGAAAATTCTTGATCGTATTTTAGAATTGGAAAAAGAAATTAAATCATCCGCGAGCGAGATTAAGGAATGCTTAAAGTGAAATCTTCGTGGCCGTTTAAAGAATTAGGCGAATTGGCTGATGTTGAAAGAGAGATTGTTCTGCCTGATGCGATTCGTACGGATGATGCTTATGTTGGGTTGGAAGATATCGAGAGTAATTCCGGGCGGATTTGTACTTATAAAGCGGCGAAGGATGCTAATCTTAAAAGTTCCAAATTCAGGTTTCATCGAAATCATATCCTTTATGGAAAGCTTCGCCCGTACTTGAACAAAGTTGCCTTGCCAAAACAAGATGGCATTTGCAGCACTGATATTTTGCCGATTAAACCAAAAGATAATGTAGCAGATCGATTATTTCTGGCATATTTAATGCGAAGTCACTATTTCAGTAAAACCGCAACCGAAAGGTCTTCAGGTGCCAATTTACCTCGAATCAGTCCGTCTGAAATTCAGAAAATCAAAATACCTTCACCTCCATTGGCTATACAAATAGAATTTTCAAAAATGATGTCACAAGCCGAATCTGCTCTCGAAAAACGGCGCGAGGCGATCCGCCTCCTCGACGATTTCCTCAAATCCACTTTCCTCTCCATGTTCGGCGATCCAATTTTAAACACAAAGGGTTTGCGAACTGAAAAGGCATCTGACCTCTTCGTTCTTAGTAGCGGCAAGTTTAATCCCACAAAAAATTTGGATGACGGTTATCCCTACCCGACTTATGGTGGAAATGGGATAACGGGTTTCAGTAAGGAATATCTTATAGACTTTCAAACCGTCGTAATTGGACGGGTGGGGGCGTACTGTGGTTGCGTCCATCTGACCAGAGGGCAATCATGGATCACTGATAATGCAATTTACATTAGGGAATACAATAAAGAGAAGCTTAACGTTATATTTTTGTATTGGCTATTTCAATTCTTGAACCTGCGAAGGTTCGCTGGTTACTCAGGTCAGCCGAAAATAACACAAGAACCAATCCAAAGGCTAAAGCTTCCGTTGCCGGCTCTCACAGAGCAACAGTGCTTTGTAAGAATAGTTCAAGATGCTGAGCAATTGCAGAAAAAGATGAAATCCTCCGAAACCGAACTCCAAAACCTTTTCAACTGCCTCATGCAAAAAGCCTTTAAAGGAGAATTATTCTAAAAATGGCCTGTGAATTGAGAATTGTAATTTAAAAAATAAGGAGGAGAAAATTACTATGCCAAGGTTGAGATTTTTACTCTCTCTTTTTGTCCCAGTTGTGTATTTCTATTTCGCCGATTTTGTTAGACATCTTAGCTTTCTGTGGAATTATTGGATGTCTTTGATAGCTGATGCACGCTTTCTTTTTTTGCTTTGCCTTCTTTTGCTGTTAATGATCCCTATTTTTCTTTCGAAAGATATTGTGCAAGGTTTTTTTAAATTCTGTGGAATGGAAGACCTTCATCTCAAGAACAATTTAAACGAGAGATGGGAAAAAGTATGTTACGGGATAATTTACGGCTCGTTAGGTATCTACATCATAATCTTATGCTTGCATAAGCCGGAATGGTTACCGCTTGATTGGCTACCTAAAGAGTTAGATAAGAGCTTGGGGCGGCGATTGAGCTGGTGTTTTGGATGGGGAATTACAGGTTTTAGCATAGCAGCTATTTCAGATGCAAGACGTTTAGGCAATGGCGTTAGGAGTCCATTTCCCGCGTATCTTTACTTTTATCCACCATTCATTGTTGTAAATTCTTTGTTGATATTTGGACTGATGAATTTGATGGCCCCAGATGTTAAGGTTTATTATCCTGTGGCAGCATTCTTTTCATTGAATCTTGGTTTTTGGATTGACATTATCAATTTCAATAAATTGGCGGACGGATTGCTCAATTTATTTGGGAGATTGAAATAATTTTGTTGCAAGGCAGGTTTGATGCTTCCTCTGATCCGATAACTTCATGTCCGGTGACAGCAGACGGACCGCTGAAGGTTCGTCTGAAAGGAGGATTTGAAAATGCGTAGTTATTGTAAGAACGACGCTCCTGGAATGAGGGGTTGTCGTTCACGCAATGTCGATGGCCATTTGCGCGGTAAGCGTGGCGACACACTTACTGGTACTATCGAAAAGCAATATGGCGTTGACTTGGGAGTTCGTTCCGATATGCGTTTAGATAATTATCTAAGGCAGAAAGGAATTGATTCCCTCAATGATTTGATTACTGGACAGTAATTGAATCGGCATCGCCTGCCTTGCCCTTTAAAAAAGAAATCGGAAAACTTTATGGCTTCTAAAATTTTCTTTACCGCGGATTTTCATCTCGGCCACAAGAATGTGATCAAATACTGCAACCGACCGTTTAAAACGGCTGAGGAAATGAATGAAGTTTTGGTCAAGAATTGGAATGGCACCGTTTCAGATAAAGACAGCATTTATGTTGTCGGCGATTTTTCTCTCATGGGATCGAAGAGAACAGAGGAAGTTCTGAAAAACCTAAGGGGAAAGAAATATTTGGTTAGAGGCAACCACGATAAAAGTCTCAATGAAAACATGGCGCTTAAATATTTTGAGTGGATCAAGGATTATTATCTTCTTAAAGTTCAAGATTCCGGTGCTGTGCAGAAAGTCGTTCTGTTTCATTATGCTCTAAGAACATGGGATTCTGCTCATTATGGCGCATGGAGTTTGTACGGTCATTCACACGGGAATCTTCAGGATGTTCCCAAATCTCTTTCATTGGATGTTGGGGTTGATTGTCACAGCTTTCGGCCCATTTCATACGAAGAGGTAAAAGAAAGCATGTCAAAGAAGAATTGAAAACCAGTTTACCATCACCGCAAGTCGGTTGAGAGTATTTTGTCCGAAAAGACAGTTTTTTTTCTTAGAGGTCAGAATTTGATGAGCTATTGCAAGAAATTACCCGGTCAAAAACAACTTTTAAATTTGGACTGAACGGCATAGAAAAATGGACTGAGGGGAAAAGTTCATCTCCATCTTAGAACAAAAGGAAACAGGTTTAATTCTTATAACTTCCGTGATAACATAGAGATGTATAATTTGGGGGTGATTGCGGCCAGATTTTTTCCGGTAGTCAGTAATTCAAGTCCCGTCGCTCCCGCCATACTTTTACCTTCTTCTACTCATTCCACTTGATGCCTTTCTAAGTTAAACCGTTTCAAATAGTTATGTAAATTTTAAAACAGGAGGGTATTTTTTACCCTTGCTTAATGGGGAGCATTACAGAGATTCTATGTCTGATAACCGCCAAGCGTAATATTGCGGTTCAGGTGTTAATACTTTTGTTGCGAGTTTTAGATGAAATTCTTTGATCACACTTGGATTTGATTTTTCTATTTCGCGGAGGGGGTTTTTAAAAGTTACAGCCAGCACCCTAAAGGATATTAAAATTATGGGGATCGTTTAGAATTTAAGATCTTTTGTGCATTTTCTGCTAATTCCTTGATCAAGATTGGCATCTTAGGATGCAAGGGTTCAAAGTCCACTGAAAAACCATTGCGGGCAAGCGCTTCAGAGGCGATAGGTCCAATAGAGGCGATAATCGCTTTTTTTGCACCTTGGCGAAACGCCTCTTCTTGGCCGAGTTGCCGCGCTACCCTTAGAACATGGACCAATTGTTGAGCGCTTGTCCAAAGAAGGATATCCGCTTTTCCTTCTGTGATCTTTTGAATGGCCATTTTCAAAGGTTCTAAATTTTCAGGAAGTTCCCATCGATACACGGCTACAACGAAGACTTGAGCCCCTTTTTCTTTGAGTGCAGCGGTCAATGCTTCATTGGGGGTTCCATATTCCTGTATGGCAATCTTACGTGATTGGATTAAATTTTTTTGCTCAAGCGTTTTCACAATTTCATGCCACGTGTTTGGTTCCGGAACACTCATATTCGGCTTCAATTGAATTTGTGCTAGGGCAGCGATTGGTTTTGGCCCGCGTGCCACAAGAATGACAGATTTAAACTGGGATCGGATTTCCTCTAATTGATATTTAGTTTTTAAAACCTCAATTAAAAAACGAGCTCCTACCCCTGTTTGGAGAATCAGGATTTCGACTTCGCCTGAAAAAAGCTTTTGACCGAACTCAAACACCTGAGAATTTTGTTCAAGTGGGACTTCTTTCAACGATGGGGCAACAAAGGGAATGCCGCCCTCTTTTTGGATCAAAACCTCTATTTCTTTTGCCCGTCGGCTTTCAAAACTTACAACGTGCAAATGTTCCAGATTTTTTGTCATGCGTTTACCGCCAGCCTTCGATTAATAAACTTGGCATAAATCTTGCCAAGATATAGAACGGCGATTATAAGATACAGCTTGAATATAATCTATAAACCGTCGGAATCACTATATGGAAAGGAGTAATCAAACTACATTATTGTAGGTTTGTATGTTGCTTAAATTACAATTGTGTAGAAACATTTTTCAATGGTTTTTGAACCTCTGTGTCAGTTTTAAATATGAATAATCATAGAAAAGATTCATTAAAAATATAGCGAAGAACATACATGTTGAACCGCTTCTTAGCATTAGATATGCCAATCTTAGAGCAGTCTTATGGAGATAAAAAATGATAAGGACCTCAAGAAATCAAAACAAAGTTTTTCGCTTTTATATGAGGTCAGCAGAGTTGTTGTTTCCGGACGGTATTTAGAAGAAATTCTTCTTTTAGTAGTCGAATTAACGGCGCGTCTGACGGGTTCTAAGATTTGCTCCATGATGATTTTAGATGAGCAGAAACAAGAGCTTGTTATTAAAGCGACCCAAAGCTTAAGTGAGCATTACCGAACCAAGCTGCCGATTAAAGTTGGTGAAAGTGTCAGCGGACGAACTGTTCTTTATAAGAAACCGATCACGGTTTTAGACGTTACGAAAGAAAGTGACTACAAGTATCCCGAAATTGCCCGCGCGGAGGGTTTGAAGTCGTTGATTTCTGTACCCATGATGATTAAGAATCAGGTTATTGGGGTGCTGAACTGTTACACGGCAGAAGAACATGAGTTTACTGAAGAGGAGATGCAGATCTTAGCAGGCGTTGCCAATCAGGCAGCGCTGGCTATTGAGAATACGAAGCTCCTTGCCGAGAAAGTTACTGCTGTTGAAAATCTTGAAACGAGGAAGAAAGTAGAACGAGCAAAAGGAATTCTGATGAATCGCCATAAGATCGGCGAACAGGAGGCCTATCGGAGGATGCAGAAGCAGAGCATGGGAAAGCGCCGATCCCTTAAAGAAATTGCTGAGGCGCTTATCGTTTCCGAAGATTTTGCAAGTTAAAGTAGTGCATTTTTAAGAGCAGTAAGAGACAAAGGCGTCTCTTATAACTACATTTTATTGAACAAAGGCGTTCAACTCTTAAGTGAGTTGAGCGCCTTTTTTATTTTTTTGGTCAAATGGTCATTCCCGCAATTCTTTAGCGGGAATCTAGATCCCCACTTTTACGGGGATGACAGGAGAGAAATATGCAGCCCAAACATCTTATTGTAGTCGGAAATGGCATGGCCGGAATGGCGTGTTTGGACTCCATTTTGAAAAGGAAGCCAAACTTTAAAGTTACAGTTCTCAGTGAAGAGCCTTACTACAACTACAACCGGATTCTCTTATCTGCAGTGCTGTCAGGTGAAAAATCCGTTGAAGAAATTTATATTAATACGAAGGAATGGTATGACACCAATAACATTATGTTATTGCGAAGCATTAAAGCCGTGGATGTAGATTCGAAAAATAAATTTGTTGTAACTGAAAACGGAACTTCAATTGCCTATGATCTTTTGCTGCTTGCAACAGGAAGTAACCCTTTTGTCCCTCCGATTGAAGGGGTAAATCAAAAAGGAGTTTTCACGTTTCGTAATATGTCAGATACCGAAAACATCCTTGAAGCTTGCAAAACTTCAAAAAAGGCAGTTGTGATCGGCGGCGGCCTTTTGGGCCTTGAAGCGGCGCGAGGAATCCTGAATCAAGGCCTCAAAGTGACCGTGGCGCATCTGATGGATCGCCTTATGGAACTGCAACTGGATGAGGTAGGAGGACAATTCCTCAAAAGAGAAATTGAGAAACTTGGGATCACCGTACTTTTAAATCAAAACACGTCCAGAATTATGGGAGATGAACACGTCGAAGGAGTTATGTTTAAAGATGGTTCTATTGTTGAAGCAGATATGGTGGTCATTGCTTGCGGGATACGTCCGAATGTGGAATTGGCTAAAAAAGCTGGTCTTCAAGTCAATCGGGGAATCGTAGTGAATGATTACATGGAAACCAGTGACCCGAGTATTTTCGCTGTTGGAGAGTGCGCAGAACATCAGGGAAAAGTATATGGGTTAGTTGCTCCCCTTTATGATCAAGGCAAAGTCCTTGCCGCTACGATCACCGGAGACAAAGGGCCTACCTATGAAGGTTCTGTTCTGGCTACGAAACTAAAAGTAATGGGAATCGAACTTTTTTCAGCAGGTGATTTTAAGGCGGAAGAACCAGATAAGGAAGTGGTTGCTTATCAAGATCATGGCTTTGGAATTTATAAAAAGTTAGTGGTCCATCAGGGCCGCGTGGTCGGCGCCATATTGATCGGAGATGCGTCCGATGCCAATCGGTTTCTTGAGATGATGCGTAAGAAAGAACGCATTGGTGACAAAAGGCACCGGCTTCTCTTTGAACAACCTCCCGCTGTTGCCGGTTCTCCCACTGATGTGATGTCGCGCCCTGATTCAGATACGATCTGCGGCTGCATTGGCGTAACCAAGGGTCAAATTATACAGGCCATTCGCGGAAATGGTTTAAAAACAGTGTCTGAAGTTAAAGCATGCACTAAAGCTTCCTCCGGCTGTGGAACCTGTGCTTGTTTGGTTCAGGATATTTTAAAGGTCGTAGCGGGTGCTGATTTCCAAGAGGAGAAGAAAAATATTTTGTGTTCTTGTATTCCTTTTCCGAAGGAACAAATTCGTACCATGATTAAAACCCAAAATTTTAAATCCGTTCAGGATATTTTGGATATTTATGGTAATGGGTTGGGCTGTTCCTTGTGTAAACCTGCCTTGAGTTTTGTTTTGGATGAAGTACTGTGCGGTGAACATAAAGAGGATCGTTCAGCTCGCTTTATCAATGATCGCGTTCACGCCAATATTCAGCGCGACGGAACTTTTTCAGTGGTACCACGTATGCGTGGTGGTGTCACGAATCCTGCCGAGCTTCGGAAGATTGCCGACGTTGCTGAAAAATACAAGGTTCCGATGGTCAAGGTAACAGGAAGTCAGAGGCTTGATTTATTGGGAATTAAAAAAGAAGATTTGCCAAAAATTTGGGCGGAACTTGGAATGACGTCCGGATATGCCTACGCCAAAGCAGTTCGGATGGTGAAATCCTGTGTGGGAACAGATTTTTGCCGCTATGGCACCCAGAATTCAATCGCCACCGGCATTCAACTGGAAACGCTGCTCGAAGGTCTCTATACACCGGCAAAAGTCAAAATGGGAGTTGTGGGATGTCCCAGAAATTGCGCCGAAGCAACGGTTAAAGACATTGGGCTGGTTGGAATTGAAGGGGGTTGGCAGGTTGTGATTGGCGGTGCTGCGGGAAAAATAGTTCGCGCCGCTGATATTTTAGTGACCGTTAAAACCACAGAAGAAGCGCTTGAAGCCGCCCTTCTTTTTTTCCAATACTATCGTGAAAATGGAGAATACTTGGAACGAACTTATGATTTTGTCGTGCGAGTGGGCCTTGAGGAAATCCGCCGCGAAACGATTTTAGCTTCAGAAGAAACAAAAAAAGGTTTTCTCAACCGGCTGGATAAAGCAAGACGAAAAGCGGTCAATCCATGGGCGGTTGAATCTGAAAAGCCTGTGCATCCTTTTCAATTTCAGGATTTTGTTCTTCCAAAAGACCAGGAAGCATTGATTGAAAGCGTGCCATGAACCCCATTAGACACAAATTCTTTGTCATTATATTTAGAAAAACACGGAGCGTGTTTTCTCGTTATTTAATAAATAATAAACATGATTTAAGAAATGAGGTCTAACGGGGTGAGCACAGTCAAAAAAATTAAATGGTATCCGGTGGTTGAACCGCACATGATTCCCGTGAAGGAAGGCAGGCGCGTGACTTTAGGGGCTTATGAAATCGCTCTCTTTAATTTGGGAAATGAATATTTGGCGGTTGATAATCAATGTCCACACAAACAAGGTCCTTTGGCCGATGGAATTGTTTCCGGAAAATCAGTTTTTTGTCCCTTGCACAATTTGAAAATCAGTCTTGAAACGGGGTGTGCTTTAAATGGCGGAGAAGGACGCGTGAAAACTTATCCGGCCGAAGTGATTCAAGGGAAAGTTTGTATTGCTCTTGAAGAAGGGAAATATCAAGTCATGGGAAAAAATGAAATGGGAACGACCGAACAGTGCGATCTTAAGGATATCAACTAAGGAGAAGATTATGGACCGACTCTCCAAAACCGTGGAAACGATGATTCGCCTCTGGGTAATGCAAGAAGAAAAAAAGAGATGGGAATATGATTATGTTCAACCTCAGCTCATCAATTTTCCCGTTGCAATTCCTTTTCAGGACTTTTTTCGAAGGCAAGAAAGAAGAGGAACAAAGAAATTATCATGGTAGAAGAATTTTCCATCATAGATTTACTGGATGAGGCCAATTTACCACTTAAAAATCGGGTGAATAAAAAGGGTTACTACGCCCCTCAAACATCAGCCGAAAAAAAGGTGATTACATCTGTCCTGGCAGGACCTTTTCCAACTTCTCAAAAAGAAAGGCTGCTTATTCCGATTGAGCCCTTAGAAGATGGCGAACAATATCGATTTCATTTTGATATGTCGCGTTGTGTCGGATGCCAATGTTGCGTCGTCGCCTGTAATGAACAAAATAATAATCCCGCTTCTGTAAATTGGCGCCGAGTTGGTGAAATTGAAGGCGGTGTTTATCCGGATACCAAAAAATATCATCTTTCGATGGCGTGTAACCATTGTCTAGATCCATCTTGTTTGACGGGTTGTCCCACGGATGCTTATATCAAATTGGAGGATGGAATTGTTAAGCATCAAGCAGAAGAATGTATCGGTTGTGGCTACTGTACATGGAACTGTCCCTATGGTGTGCCGCAGTTTAATCCTGAACGCAATATCGTGACCAAATGTGATATGTGTCACAGCCGGCTTAAAGAAGGACAACTTCCTGCCTGCGTGGCGGCTTGTCCTGAAGAAGCGATTCAAATTGAGAAGGTAAATGTCCGCGAGTGGCGCCAAGATCATACACAAGCCAATGCACCTGAAGTTCCAGATTCCGATATGACGATTTCGACGACTCGGATTACGCTCCCTAAAAATGCGCCTGAAAATATGCTCAGTGCAAACCGACATCGGATTGAACTTGAGGAGCCTCATACTTCGTTAATTTTTATGACCGTGTTGACGCAGCTTGCGACCGGAGGTTTTTTAACTCTTTGGCTTGGGGATCTTTTTTCTCACTTCATTTCTTTTCTAAGACCGCTTCAGGACTTTCTTGCTTTTGGTGCATGCGGAATGCTTGCGATTTCCGCAATTGCTTTATGTGCGGCGATTTTTCATTTGGGCCGTCCACTCTATGCCTACAAGG
>Ga0209515_10002396_pt1 | contig 28953 bp, 33 predicted proteins | sample Subgroupgradi54m_FD_187454 | JGI IMG/M metagenome (GOLD analysis project Ga0209515, IMG submission 187454) | Subsurface groundwater microbial communities from S. Glens Falls, New York, USA - GMW60B uncontaminated upgradient, 5.4 m (SPAdes)... ... | reverse complement strand
GATTTTTCCGCTAATTCTCCGGCAAAAGCTGCTGGTTTGAGTGAAGGAGATTCGATTATTGCGGTAAATGGAGCCAAAATTACTAAAATTGCGGAATTGCAGGCCGTCACAAGATCCAGCGAAAATAAGCCATTAAAGTTGACGGTTGAGAATCCGATTAATAATAAAACAAGAGATGTAATGGTGACTCCGACTTACAGAGAAGAGCTCAAAGGGTCGGCACTTGGGATTGGGCTTGGAGAATTGATTGTTTTGAGCTATGAAACATTACCGCAGAAAGTTTTTGCCGGATTTATTCACAGTTATAATACTATTGATTATTCCCTGCAGGTTTTTGGGCAGTTAATTGCCTATTCAATAGCACACCATGATATTACACCGGTTTCAGAAGGAGTTTCCGGGCCAATTGGCATTGCCAAAATTACGTCGCAGGCAGTGCAGTTGGGGCCGCTTTCGGTTTTGCAGTTAATGGGTTTGCTTTCTTTAAACCTGGCGGTTTTAAACATTTTGCCGATTCCAGCACTAGACGGCGGACGATTTTTCTTTTTACTATTTGAAGCTGTAACCCGCCGCAAAGTATATCCGACTTTGGAAAAATGGGTTCATACAATTGGATTTGCGGTTTTGATCGGGCTGATTGTGCTGATTACGTACAATGATGTACTGAAATTAATCAAGTAACCTTTGTGCTGACTATTCTTTCTGATATACTTTCTCTGTGAGACTATCGCAATTATTTTCTAAAACAACTAAACAGACGCCTGCAGATGAGGTTTCTATAAACGCTAAGCTTTTAATTCAGGCCGGGTTTATTGACAAAGTTGCGGCGGGAATTTATACGTTTTTGCCACTAGGGGTTCGGGTTATCTCTAAAATTTCACAGATTGTTCGTGAGGAAATGAACGAAATTGGCGGACAGGAAATAACGATGCCGGTTTTGCACCCTAAAAAAAATTGGGAAGCAACGGGCAGATGGACGGCGCTGGATGTGCTTTTCAAAGTTAAAGGTGCGGTCGGAGAATTTGCGCTCGGGCCTACTCATGAGGAGATTGTGACACCTCTGGCCAAGCGTTTTGTGCTTTCTTATGCAGATTTGCCAAAAGCGGTTTATCAGATCCAAACAAAATTTCGTGACGAACCGCGGGCAAAAGCAGGACTTTTGCGCGGACGTGAATTTTTGATGAAAGATCTTTACAGTTTCCATTCAACAGAGGCAGATTTAAACGATTATTACAACAATGAAGCTAAAAGTGCTTATAAAAAGATTTTTAGAAGGGTTGGGTTAGATGCTATAGAAACAAGAGCGGCAGGCGGTACGTTTTCTAAATTTTCCGACGAGTATCAGGTTGTTTGTGAATCCGGTGAGGACGAAATTATTTATTGCCCGGGCGGAGATTTTTCGCAAAACCTGGAGATTATCGAAGAACCTAAAAAGTTAGATGGCAAGCAGTGCGATTTGGGGCATGGACCGCTAAAGCGGGTAAAAACTATAGAAGTAGGCAATATTTTCCCGATGAAGGACAAATATTCCAAGGCTTTTAATTTAACGGTCAAAGGTGCAAATGGAAAAAGCAATTTTGTACAAATGGGTTGCTATGGAATTGGGATTTCGCGCCTGATGGGTGCAATTGTGGAGGTTTATCATGACGAGCGGGGAATAATCTGGCCAAAGGCAGTTAGTCCGTTTGATGTGCATTTGGTTCACATTGAAGATCCAGGAACACAGAAGTGGGCAAAAGAAGCTTATGAGAGTTTGACGAAAAAAGGAATCGAAGTGTTTTGGGATGATCGGGAAGAAGTTCGCGCCGGTGAAAAATTTGCGGATTGTGATTTGATGGGAATTCCGGTGAGGTTGGTAGTTTCTGCTAAAGTTGGAGAAGGAAAAGTGGAATGGAAGGAAAGAAGTTCGGAAAAGAGTGAAGTAATTACAATAGAATCTGCTTTAAAAAAGCTTAACTAAGCCGTTTCTGCATATAAAGGAATGGCCTTAGTTCTATATTTGGCAGCAGTCGTTGTTCTGCCTAAAGATGTTATCATTATTAACAACCCCTCCAGTTTTTTATCTTGGCTAATTTCTATAGCGTTTTCTTTAGAAATTTGAGAACCTTGTGATAAATGTAAAGTTAATATATTAGGACCTTCGACAAACCATGCTTTTTGGACTGGTGAAACTTGCGAAAGAGGATCGGTATCGACGATAAAGGCAACTTGTGCAAAATTATCGGTAGGGATTTCTACGTTTACCATTCCGTGACGATAATATCTTTCTAATTGAATTTTGTTGATTTCTACTCTTACTACACCCGGGATTTCTGCTGCTGATTGCCTTTCCCTGGTTCCTGCTGAAATAATACGTCTTCCCGTGGTTTTCTGATAGGCACTAACTAAGGCGGTTCTTGTCATAATGCGGGCTATTCTACATATATAGGTTTTAAAATGCAAACATTGATTAGATTTTCCTATAGTAATTCTGCTATAATTCACGGCTATGGAAAGACAAACTATTTCTTTAGAGCCGTATATTGAGGCTGGTGGAATTTTAGGAAAAAGGCTTGAAATTAATCCAAGAGCTGCAGATTCTGTTATGAAGAGGACGGCTTTGAGAAGAAATGTTGAAATTAGAAAAGGTTATGGAAGAAAAGGTATTTCTGCGGTAGGCACAGACGAGTTGGCGTTGAGGCCAACAATGAAACTGGGAAATGTTAAAGAAGAGGATTTTAGTCTTACTTCGTCTTCTTTTACTTCGGACACTCTAATGATTCAAGTTCATGATCAGGCATTGGCTGAAGAAGTCGATACTTGGATGCAGGCTAATTATAAGAAGAAGAAAAGTGAAGGTAAAGGTAATTTTGATGCGATTTATGCTGCAAGACTTAGTGAGGAAATAAGTTCAAGATTAAAAAAATCTTTTTATGATGAAAAAAAAGAAATACTTAGTGAATCGTGGGATAATCTTGCGCCAAGGCTCTTCAATACGTTAGGGGTGATTGCTTATTTTTTTGGAGCAGTAAGTGTTGTATCTGATGTCACTTTTTTTGGTTTGGATAGAGAAATACCTGGGCCAAAAAATATATTAACTAATGAAATATTTGATTTTGGTCTAGGCTATCTTTCATTTAAATTTTCAGATTTTCTTGAGCATTTGCATGAGGAGGAACGGAAGCCTAATCTTGTGTCAATAAACGGTTTTGAAGATAAATTTGTCAATTTACAAATTCCAAGTTTAGTTTTGGGAACTGCTTCGCTTGCTATCAATAGCGGCAAATTAATTCGGTTAAATGATAGCAAATAATTTAAATTTATTGTAAAATTTCAAGTTACCATGCAGTATACGGTCACAAGACAAGATAAAGGTAAAGTCGAGGTTAAAGTCGATTTGCCGAACGCAGCTTTTGCCCAAAGCTATAGTCAGGTTTTGGAAAAAATGGCGGCAGATGTTAATATTGCCGGTTTTAGACCCGGGAAAGTGCCCGCCAATGTTGCGGAACAACATATTGGCTTAACAAAACTGCTTAATGAAACTGCCAGTTTTTTAGTTTCCAAACATTTAGGCGAAATTTTTGAAAAAGAAAATCTAACTCCGATTGCAAACCCAAAAATTGCCATTGATTCTTTAGCCAAAGACGAGCCTTTTAGTTTTGTGGCGACTTTATACGAGAAGCCAAAAGTAAAATTGGGTGACTGGAAATCTATCAAGGCTGAAACTGTAAAGGCTAAGGAAATTACAGAAGAAGATATAGACAATTCCATAAAAAATATTTTTGAGGCGTGGAAAAAGCAAAAAGCTGGAAAGAGTGAGAGTGAGAAAGAGTTAGAGAGTGAAAGTGAAAAAACATCTGGTAAGTTTATTTACGATGCACAAGGCAACAAGCGGTTTATTAATGATACCCTTTCGGCAAGCTCAGGGGATATAAGTTCGACTGAGAAAGATAAGGTTGATGAACCAAAAATCGATGACGAGTTTGCTAAGGCGATTGGGGCGGAGAATGTGGCGCATCTGCGGGAATTGGTTAAGAAAGATTTAGAAACTTTAGTTGCGGATTCGGTTGAGGCAAAGTCGGAGGAAAACATCTTTGATAAAATTCTGGAAATAGGCGAAGTTGATATACCGGAGTTATTGGTGGAAGATGAGTTGAATAGAATTTTGGTTAGGCTTAATTCTCAGCTGGAAAAACAAGGCCAAAAGTTGGAAGATTATTTGGTAGAGCAAAAATTAACGCTTGAGCAATTGAAGGGGAAATGGATGCCGCAGGCAGAGAAGAATGTAAAAGTGACATTAATTATGGACCAAATTGGACAGGATGAGAAGATTTTGGTTGGGCGAGAGGAAATAGATGAGGCATTAAAAGGGGTAAACCAAACTAATTTGGACCCGAACCAAAAAGCAGATTTAGAAAGATATTTAGCTGTTTCCATATTCCAAGCTAAAACTCTAGTTTTGGTTAAGAAGACGATTACTGCCTCCGCAAAATAAATCACAAAAAATATGACTGAACGAGATTACTCGTCAATGTCTCCACAAGAGTTGAACGCTCAATTGAAAATATTGTTTGAGACACTACCCAACATAGTAACTGATGTTGATCAAGATACAAAACCTGCAGATGAGGATGTGGAGCTTTTGGAAAGCTTGGATTTTTCGCTGTATGAAATGTTTGGTCATTTGGATTATCGGGATATCAAGGCCTTTGCATCTATAGTCAGAAGAAAAAGATCTGACATGACAGATGGGTTGCGAAAAAAGTTTAGAGAATTGATATCCGTTTCCCATCTTGTGCCTAGTTTGCAAGGTTTGCTGGCTCGGGACTTTGTCCGTCTTACAATATTGGGAGCTGATGAATCTGTAGAAAAGAGTTTTAATGTTCTAGATCTTGAATCCGCTAATGGTGGTATATATGATCCAGGAGAGGCTGAAGAAATTTCGCGAAAGCTAATAAGGAGAGAGGTTGAGGATGGTATTGGTGCTACAAAGTTGGCAAAACATCTTTGGCCGGAAGATTATGCCGTGGAGGAAACTGGATTAATTGCCGAGAGCCTTGCTAATTCCTTGGCAAAAATGATTCACGAATTTCGCGAAAAGTATGGTGACGAGCCTTAAATTCTCCTTGCTAAATAATTCCTAAAAAGATAGAATTGAGGGTTGACGAAGAGAGCAATTATGCAAAAAACGATTGTTTCACATTATTCTCCGGATTTTGACGGAATTCCGGCAATCTGGCTTTTAAAAAAATATCATCCGGATTTTATCGACGCCAAAATTGCGTTTGTGCCTGCGGGTGACAATACTCTGAACAATGAACCTGTTGATTCTAACCCGAATGTAGTTCATGTGGACTGTGGCGGCGGGAAATTTGATCATCACCACACAAACGATTTTACTTGCGGCGCAAAGTTGGTTTGGGGATGGCTGATAAAAGAGGGTTATGTTAAGAAAGAAGACGAAGCACTAGAACGCATGATTCAGGTTATTACAGAGCTTGATCATGGTTGGGATAATTACAAATGGCCGGAGCCTGATTCTGATCGATGGGAGTTTTCGATTCACAATATTTTAGGTGGTTGGAAAATGCTTTACCCAAAACAGGACGAAAAACATATTGAATGGACGATGCATGCACTAGATTCGATTTACAAACTACTGGAGTTGAAGGTAAAAGCGGAGAAAGAACTTGAGCACGGAGTGAAATTTAAAACCAGATGGGGCAAAGGGATTGGAATTTATACGGCAAATGACGGTGTGATTGATGCGGCGATTAAAGGCGGATATGCGGTGGTTGTTCGCAAAGACCCGGGCCGCGGATATATTCGCGTGACGGGCTCAAACGCGCACAAAGTTGATTTAACAAAAGCATACGTGGCATTGGAAAAGCGTGATCCGAAAGCAACTTGGTTTTTGCATGCTTCGAAAGTATTATTACGAAACGGATCAACGAGGAATCCGACAATGATGCCAACAAAATTGGAACTTGAGGAAGTAATTGAGATTTTGGAAAAAGCATAGATAGTTAAATAGTTACCAGTTTCCAGACACCAGGATGATTAAGAAAGCGAAATTTTTGGTAAAAGAGGCGAAGTTAAGAATAAATTATATGACTAACAGCGGCTGTTTGTTTTGCAAAATTATAAATGGAGAGATCAAGAACAAATTTGTGGCCGAAGGAGAAAGATCTGTAGCATTTTTGGATGTTAACCCTGTTTATAAAACGCATATTTTGATCGTTCCTAAAAAACATATAGAGTCTGTGTTGAGTTTGCAAAAAGACGACGCAGAAGATTTAATAGACATGTATAATGTAGCTGGGGAACTTATTTCCAAAAACAGGCTTGAGGCATATCGATTGACTTTTAACGGTGGGAAATTCCAGCATGTTCCTCATTTGCATATGCATTTAATGGCAGGAGAAAAAGTAATTTAAGGGGGTGTTTTTATTTATAAATGGCTACAAAAGTTATCGCACAACCAGGAGAATCGGTGGATTCACTGATACGCAAGTTTAATAAGAAGGTTCAAACAGAGGGGATTTTGCAGGAAATCAAAAAAAGAGAACATTATTTAAAACCTTCTCTTAAAAAACAGCAAAAGATTCAGCTGGCGCGCAAAAAATACATTAGGAGTAAATTTTAATGCTGCTTCTAGACAAAATTAACGATGATTTGAAAGTGGCATTGCATGAAGGTGACGAATTAAAGGTTTCGACGCTCAGGTATTTGCTTTCGAAAATTGATTACGCCAGGATAAATGGTGGAAAAAGTTTGGATGATGACGAAGTGATTGCCGAAGTGACAAAAGAGGCAAAGCGTCATCAGGAGTCAATAGGCGCATTTAAGACGGCAAACCGTGCGGATTTGTACGAAAAAGAGGAGAAGGAGCTGGAAATTTTGAAATCTTACTTGCCGGAGCCTTATTCTGAGGAGCAGATGACTAATATGGTGGATGAAGCAATCAAAGCACTAGACGCTAAATCAATTGCAGATATGGGGCGGGTTGTGAAAGCAGTTCTTTCCAGTGGTTCCGGGAAAGCAGATGGTGCAAAAGTTGCAGAACTTGTAAAGAAAAAGCTTTCGGCCCAAGGTTGATTTTGTGTTAAGCATCCAAATTTCTACAGATACAAGGTATCCCGTAAACAGAAAGTTAATTCGCAAAGCCGTTGAGGATACGTTAAAAAAACATGCGATGGGTTCTGCCGATGTGGAGGTTTCGGTGACTGTTGTTGGAAGGCGGAAAATGAAAGATATTACAGACAAATTTCTAGGCGACGCAAGGATGCATGAAATACTTTCGTTTCCACTGGAGGAGATTTCGCAAACTACATCCGGAGAACATGGGTTTATAAATGCGCCGGATGGAGTTTTAAGACTTGGTGACGTGATGCTCTGTTATCCTGAGGTAATATTGGCTGCTGCCCGAGATGATATTTTGGTAGACGAGAGAGTTTATAATTTGTGTGTACATGGAGTTGACCATTTGCTTGGAGAACATCATGATTAGGTTATCAGGTATTCGGGTAGTCAGGACATCTGGAAAAATAAAATGAGAAAATATCCGAGGACCCGATAATCAGGTAACCCGTCAGCCTTATTTATGCCAGTACTTTACAGAAAATACAGACCGCAAAGACTTTCTGAAGTTCAAGGACAAGAGGCGATAGTTTCGACTCTGCTTTCCCAACTAGAAAGTGGCAAGATTAGTCATGGTTATTTGTTTTGCGGTCCGCGTGGAACGGGCAAGACTTCGATGGCAAGGATATTCGCAAAGGCAGTAAATTGTGAGATCTATCGTTCTCGCACAAATTCGAAATTCGGAGAGCCGTGCAATAAATGTTTGAGCTGTAAGTCAATAAGTAATGGATCGAATTTGGATTTAATCGAGATAGATGCAGCTTCTAACCGTGGAATAGACGAAATCCGTGATTTGCGAGAAAAAATTAAACTTTCGCCTGTTTCTAGCCGTTTTAAAGTTTACATAATAGATGAAGCACACATGCTGACGAAAGAAGCGTTCAACGCTCTTTTGAAAACATTAGAGGAGCCTCCGGCACACGCAATCTTTATTCTGGCAACAACAGAAGCTGCTAAAGTGCCTGCAACTATAATTTCCAGATTATCCAGATTTAATTTTCAAAGGGTAAGTGTAGAAAATTTAACAAAAGCACTATTGGCAATCGCAAAAGGGGAAAAAATTAAATTGGAAAAAGATGCGGCAATTGTTGTTGCAAGCTCAGCAGACGGATCGTATAGGGATGCAATTAGTGTTTTGGATCAGTTCGCTAGTCGCGGAGAAGTGAATATAGCTGATGTTTCCAGTTTGGTTTCTGCAGTTGGCTGGAGTCAGCTTTTGGGTTTCAGTAAAAAGTTGGCCAGTCGCGATTTAAAAAATTCTGTTTTAGCAATTGAGGAAATTGTAAATAGCGGAGGCGATGTGGAACTTTTTGGTCGCGAGTTAATACTCTTTTTGGAGAGGGTTTTGTTTGTGAAGATTGGCGCCTATGGGTTTGAGGGAATTAGTGATGACCAGAGAGAAAAAATTAGTGAGCTGGCTAAACTTTTTAGTTTGGGTGAGATTCAAGAATTGATGAAGCTTTTTTTAATTGCCGAGGGAGAAATAAAAGTTTACCCCTTGCCACAGATACCGTTGGTTTTGGCTGTTTGTAAGTATGTAGGAGAAGAAGTTAAAACTCAAAAGTTAGAAGTCAAAAGTAGTGAGGAAGCAGCAGTGGATGAACAGGCAGAAGTATCAAAGGTAAAAGAAGACGTTATTTTGACAAGTCAAAAAGTACAGGTAACAAATATCCAGGATCAGAAGGAAGAAAATGATCAGGTTGTTGAAGTAAAATCTAAAAAGTCAAAGAGTTCGGGGAAATTTAAAACTCTGGATGATGTTGATGCGAAATGGAGTGAATTTTTAGCACGATTAAAATTGAAAAATGCCCACGTAGTTGCGCTTTTGCGGGCGACTAGGAGATCGGAATTAGTGGATAATGTTTTGACTCTGGAAGTTTTTTATAAATTTCATAAGCAAAAGTTGGAAGAGCCCAAAATCATTGCAATGCTTGATACAATGATGGGAGAGACGTTTGGTGATCAATTAAAGCTGAAGTTTGTTCTAGCTGAGAAGAATGGTGCACAGCCAAAGGTTGTGCAGAAAAGCGATGTAGCCGAAATCACAGCCGGAAATCTGGAAGATCTGGAAAAAATTGCCCATGAGATATTTTCAGAATAAAAACATAGTTAAAATATTTCCGCTCAACAAGATTATTTTAGTAGTTTTGGTATCTGTAACTGTTACCGGCTGCATTCCATCTATCGGCAATAATAATCCAAAACCCAAGTCGGAAGGCGAATTCAAAACGGGTACGATAGTTGCTGGTTTTCCACCTTTGCCGACGTATCCAAAAGTGAAAGTTATTGAATCTTACGGATCTAGTAATTCATATGGAGCAACTTTTACGACTGATGCGCCGTTGACTCAAGTGTTTGATTATTACAACGGGGCTCTGGCAACTTTGGGATGGACCTCGACAGTTCACAAAAAGACCGAAACCAATATTGTTTACGATGTTAAAAATGACAAATACTCGGGGCAGGTAATCATAAATACTGCTGCAGATGGAAAGACTACCGCAATTACTTTGGCAGTATCTGCGAGATAAACGTCCGAGACTGATGGCTCACTGTGCTCTGTGAGCAATATAAATCTGACGATGTTGGCGCAATCCAAAAGGATCTTAACAACACTAATTTTGCGACACTGGAGCAGGATGTTATTGGCGTAAAAACTGCAGCTGAAGTACTATAATTTTGTAGAAATTACATGAGTTTACGAATATAATTTCTTTTTCCCATTTGCCTATTGACACTGTTTTAAAAAAGTCGTAAAACGGTCTCAGCGAATAATAAGTCTTTCAAAAATTCCTAAAGTTTCAAGAAAGAAGCGAGTGAAAATAATGCATATTATGTGCGGACTTTTGTTGCGGGAAAAAGATCGCTTCGTTCATGTGAACTTAAAGGAAAATAAGTAAGTTTATGAAAATAACCTGGAGGATTGTTTGGTATAGCGTTGTCATTTGGGTAATTGCCTGGTTACTTAGTAGCGTTGTGGTTTTGCCGTGGTTCTATTTGGTTACACCGATCTTGATTTTTTGGGTAACTTTCATTTATTTTAAAAAAGATGTTCTGGGACTGTTGGGACGAGGAAAGAGGCATGACAAAATTTTAGCGTTGGGACTGGCAGTTTCTATAGTTTGGTTTTTTATTTTGCTGGCTTTGAATATGCTAGAAGTAGCAGGGCCTTACTATTTTAATGCCCTTTTTTATTTTTCGGATTTAAGGAACTGGTTTCTTTACCCCTTAGTACTTCTAGTTCCATTTATTTATTGTCTGATGGTCGACAACCGAAGATTGACAAAACGGCGCAAGAAACACATTGGTAGACACTCAATTCTGGGTTTTTAGGTTTGGATTTCTGTATTTATTTTGTGATAAGCTTAAGAGATGAAAGATTTGGCCGGAATGGAGTACAACAAAAAATCCAAGATTAATATTTCACCGACGGTTCTGAAATTGGTAATTGTGCTGATTTTGGGTTTATTTGTCGTGTTTTTTATCAAATCGCGAACTTCTCAGAGCGGGAACTCAGTTAGCTCCGGCGGTTCTGTAATTTTAAGCGATGCGCCGAGAGATTTAACGCCGGTTAGCGTTGGCGCTTCAAATCTTGATGCCAAAGGCGTTGATTTAAAAAGTCAGGATGCAGTAATGAAAATCGTAAGGAGAGAAGTTGTGGGGAGCGCAAAGGCAACAAGATCTTTTGGTGGTGGGACTTATATGTTATCGGTGACGGCAAATCTGCCTGATCCTAAAGCAGATTATTACGAGGTTTGGTTGACTGATGGTAGCCAATTGGTGCCTATTGATTATATGCGCGGATCCGGGTCTAGTTGGTCACTGGATCTAAATGACACGGATAAATATTCGAAACTTAATGAAATATGGATAACTCTGGAAAGGACAAAAGATAACAAACCAGAGGAACATATTGTTGAGGGCAGTTTCTAGCTAGTTGGTAGTTAAGTGTTCTTAGTGCATTCCATTAATAGAAATTATGAAGAAAGTTATGGTTTTTGGGGCGTTTGACGGATTTCACCCCGGGCATTTGGATTTTTTCAAACAAGCTAAAAAATATGGTGATTATTTGATCGTTTCTGTCGGCACGGACAAAAATGTCGAGAAAATAAAAGGTAAAAAACCTTTGTTTACTCAGGACGAGCGGCTGGAGCTAATAAGCAATTTAAAAATTGTGGATCGGGTGGTAATTGGAGCGGTCGATAATTTTTATCTGGAAATCCAGATTCAGGGGCCGGATGTAATTTGTTTGGGATATGACCAGTGGGCTAAAGAGGAAGAAGTAAAAGCGGAGCTTGCTAAAGTTGGACTTGAGTCAACAAAAGTAATACGTCTGAAGCCGTACGAGCCAGACCGGGCGAAATCGACAATTGCCAAAAATAAATCTGTAGATTTTTAAGTTAGATGCGAGCTCTTTCTAAGATTTTTCTAAGAACTCCGCGTTTGTGTTCGCGCGACAAATGTTTTTCTTTATTGCGGATTAATGTCGTTTTCATTCGTTCGACCGCTTTGTCAACAGCTTTTTCGAAATTGCGCTCGACATCTTTGACTGTTAAGTTATGTCCGGGGATTGTAAGTTTGATTTCACAGTAATAATCGTTTTCGCGACTCCTGTGGCCTTTTTCTAAAATCAGCCTGACTTCGATTTTTTCAATTTGTTTATGGTATTTTTGCAGTTTTTCTGCTTTTTTCTTGGCGTAAACTTTTAGTTTTGGGTGACGGGTGAGGTGAATACCGGAAACAGTGATGATCATAATCAGGGCATCGGGTTATCAGATTCGCAGGACACTAGGATGATTATAAATCATTTGAAGCTTGATGTGAAGTTGAAAAGTTCTGCTAAGATCATGTATCATGTATCGAGGATTAGGAATTGTGATATTGCTACATTGTTAAATTGCTAGATTGAAATTGAACCATGTTTGATAAATTACAGCAGTTAAAAGAGTTAAAGAAGATGCGCGATGAGGCAATGCGCATTCAAAAAGCCTTGGACGAGGAAACAGTAGAAGTTGAAAAACACGGAGTAAAAGTGAAAGTAACACTGGCACAGCGTTTTATTTCTATAGATTCAGATGGAAAGAGTAGTGGTGACGTTGTAGAGGCCGTAAATGAGGCCGTTAAGGAAAGCCAGAAGCAGGCTGCGCGCAAAATGCAGCAAATGGGCGGGTTAGATTCCTTGGGCGGTATGTTTGGCGGCGGCGGCGGACAATAAATTGACTATAGGTTTATTCCTCACAAATTTTAGCCTTACTTATTTAATAAATACCCTATAATTTGACAAAATAACCCCCAAAAGATACAATGATATCATGTTTATACCTCTTGCCGAGGTTCCATCAAAAATTATGGGTTCTGGCGAGGAACGCCATTACTTTTTGTTTCATGAACGAAATCCTGAACTGCCAATTGAGGTGGTTATTACCAGATTGCCACCTTTGTTTGAAGCGGATAAAAATTGGCACAGACACAATTATGTTGAGGAGTTCTCTGTACCTTTAACTGGAGAAATAGAGATTTGTGAGAAAAAAGAGGGAAAGCGCGAAAATAAAAAACGTTTTTCTAACGCCATCCTTAGAAATGATGAATGGGTTGTGGGAATTAATTGTGAGAGTGCCAAAAAAACAACTTTACAAATTGACTCATCAAGCGGAAATCGTAGAGAGGTAAAAATTTCTTTTGACCCAAAATTTACTGAAGGGAAAGACTGGCATAAAGTTGGAAACCCAACGGGTGAAATGATAACCATGATAACGATTAAAAAAGTTCCTAAGAATATTTTGAAAAAGGACCCATTCATTTTTAAGGTTGACAGAACACCTGCTCTTGACGAAAGGTAAATATGGAAACAAAGGCAGAAACAGCTCCAATAACAATAGAAAGAAAAAAACCTCTTGGTCAAAAGACAATCAATCAGGCCGATCTTGATCGGGTAGATGCAATGATGGAAGGGAAACAGAGTGTGGTTGGCTTGGCGGAGTATTTGAAAGATGTTGCTGGAAAGCATCGAGGAACGGAAGGTGGAAAAGCAGATCTTAACTCTCATTTTGAAGAATTTGTTGTTCGAGAAGAAGGTGATATTAAAGTTGTAAGCCTTGAGGATCTTCAGGGCAAATTGGCTAATGCAGGTGTTGGAGTGGAAATTTTGGGGGTTGAGTCGATTGGAAATGCTAACCAGAAGGTGTCTGCGGTTGTGCAAGGTGTTGACAGAAACAACCCGCAGTCCGGTTATGAAAGGCCGGTAGTTGCAGAAGGCGCACATATGATTATGGCACCATACGCTGTCGAAGCAAATGGCCAGATGCATGTGTTTCGAACTATTCAATATAGGACAGGCGAGGCTGTTGTGGATACTCCCAGGGGTTTTGCCGATTCACAATCCTTGGAATCTGGAAAACAGATGTATGAGGTAGAAGGATCTGGAGAAAGAGTTAAAGCAAATTTAACCCGCGTGATAGGCGAAGAAGCAGGCGAAAAGTTGCTGAATATAAAAAGAATTGTTTATTTGGGAGCACCAAGGGTGAATAGTAGTTTTGTAACAAGCAAAAGTGCCCTGTTTGGGGTAGAAGTGGATTACGATACTTTTGTGCAATCTAACAAGGTGTTAACTGATGAAGAGTTTGTGCGGAGGCGAGAACAACTTGAGCATGAAGGTTTGATGGGAGTCGTTATTGACATGAATTTGGATCAGTATGTGAACTACAAAAGAGATAGCGGAATAAACCGCGACATTGCTGCTGATTCTGCAACAGATATTGTTGTTATGGATTTTCTGGCAGATAAACTTGGGCAGGTTCAAGCAAAGTTGGAGAAAAAAGACGAAGGGCGAAAAAGTTTTGTCAATCTTCTTAAAAAAATGAAAGAAAAAGATCCAGAAGAATATCGCAAAATGCTTGAAAAGTCGAAAAACTAAGGTTATTTTCTTCTAAAATTGCAAATCTCTTGTATACTTATTTAAATGAAAGTTCCAAAAAGTGTTGCCAGTTTAATTGAGGCGTTTGAGGCGTTGCCTGGGATTGGGCCAAAGACTGCGGCTAGGCTTACTTATTATTTATTGCATGCGCCGGATTCTTTGTCTATACAGCTTTCGGAGTCTGTTGGCGAATTGAAGAAAAATACAAAAATCTGTTCAATTTGTCAGAATGTTACGGAGACTGATCCATGCGAAATTTGCAGAGACGATAATCGCGACCAGAGCATAATTTGTATTGTGGAGGATCCTTTGGACGTTTGGGCGATTGAAAAAAGCGGCAGTTTTTATGGACTATACCATGTGCTGCACGGTGTGATTGCGCCGCTAGAAAATGTTGGGCCCGAGGATTTACGTATTCGCGAACTTTTGGCCAGACTAAAGGGTGATGAAGTGCGGGAGTTGATTCTGGCGACAAACCCTTCTATGGAAGGCGAAGCAACTGCAATGTATATTCAAAGACTTGTTAAACCACTGAAGATTCGAATGACTAGGATTGCTCGAGGAATTCCGATTGGGGCGGAGTTGGAGTATGCGGATGAAGTGACTTTGCGTCGGGCTCTCGAGGGCAGAAAAGATTTTTGAATAAAGTTACTATAGGTTGAATATTATAGATATTTCTTGTAAAATTACGCTTGTATGTCAGAGAGACTTGTACAAGATTCATACATAAGCGCACTTTGTAGTTCTAGGCTAGAAATTTATGACTATTTAAGGGCCAATGTTCATGATCCGCATCTTGCAGAGGATTTGGTTCAGGATACTCTTGTTAAAGCTTTAGAGAAAAGCGAAATATATGATGAAGCCAAAGGGAATATCCTCGGGTGGCTTAAGACGATTGCGCACAATACTTATCTTGATCATTTTCGAAGACAGGCTCGTCGGCCAACAGCTGAGTTAGACGAAGCTAGAGTTCCCTATGGTTCTTTGGATGGTGTTGACCAGATTTTGGACGCAAGAATGATTTTGGGTAATTTGAGTGAAAACGAGAGAAAAGTGTTAGGTCCATTTGTTTATGGATATTCAACTTTGGAAATTGCGGAAGAAATGGGATTGCCCATTGGTACGGTAAAATCTAGGTTATTCAGAACAAAAATGAAAGTCAGAGAAGCCGCTTTATAAAATATCTTCTTCTTTCGTTAAACTTGCTACAATAAAATTATATGGATAAAGATGCTGTGGTTGAAGAAACAGCTCAGGCTGCAAAATCTATTGGCGGAATTATTGCAGATGAGATTGGGAAACTTATTAAAAGTGGGGTTGGTCAGGCGACGGGGAATTCTACTTCTGATCCTTCTTCCGCTAGTAGCGATTCAAGCGATAAAAGCGATGAAAGTTATGAAGAACTAAAAAAGCGTGAGGCTGAGTTCAAAAAAAAGGCTGAGGCAGAATGGTTTCAGAAGTATAATGCAGTTTACGCTAACGCAGCCGCGCGAGGTAGAGAAGAAAAAGCAAGATTAGATAAAAAGCGGGAGATGGATGAGGAAGAAGAGAAAAAGTTGGAAAAATTAAATGAAACACGGGTTCGCCAAAATTTTGTGAATCGGGCGGTTGAGCAGACAAGACCGGAGAACAAAAATTATGGTGCAGAATAGGTTTGACTTAAGGACGAATATAACCTATAATTGTATAATATGACAGGTGCGGAATCTAATCCAAAAACACTCACTGCTACAGAAAGACTTACCCGGCGCTATATTGAAAGAGCCGAAAAGGGTGATGATGTTATTTTCGAGAGGATTCGATCAACATTATTGCTTGATAGTTCAACTCACCCCACGGAAGAGGTTATAAGAGAATACGTAACCTTTCTCCAAAAAAATCATGCCAGAAGGAGTAAGTGAGAGACTTCCTAGGTTAAGACCAAAAGCTCGGGATAGAGAACGCGAGCTAACAGATCAGGAAAAGGAAATTAAAGGTGTTTGGGAGAGCATACAATTCGTTGATAGGTTAGCTAAAAATAAAAAAGTTTCAATTAGCGAGCAATCAATAAAACAAATCCAAGCCCGCGTGATGGGGTATTATAATCATGACATTGCGGGGAAGTACCGGGAGGGAGACCTTGAGATTTCTGACTCCAGCATTCAGCCTGTACACCACACTTTAGTGAGAGGTGAAATGCTGATTTTTGGGCGGAAGCTTGAAGAAAGGACAAAAAATCTTGATAAGTCTGTCGATTCCATGGAAAAGGTAATTGATGCTGCTGCGTGGGCTCATTATCAGCTTGTAAGTATACACCCTTTTGAAGATGGTAATGGTAGAACTTCCAGACAATTGGTGGACCTTATTTTAAAGCGCGGGGGTATGTATTACATTACCGATTGGGGAAATCGAGATAATTATATTAATGCTCTCGAGATGGTTGGTCGCACGCGGGACACTGTCCATTTGAAACGGTTTTTGGCAGCTAGATTAGGAGCTAGGTATGACCGTGTTTTTTCTGATTTAATAAAGAGTAGAAGCGGCCAAGCAGAAAAGAATTCGCCAGTTCTTGCAGACCTTTTAAATAGGAAACAGTGGTTAGGAAGGATTGCCACAAGTTAAACATAAATTGTGAGTTTATTTTTTTTTAATTATTTATCCAGGAAAACAGAGGAATTTAAATCTGTCAGTAAAATTGTGGGTCTTTATACTTGTGGTCCGACAGTTTACGATTTTGTGCATATTGGCAACTGGCGGACGTTTGTTTTTGAAGATGTTTTAAAACGAGTTCTGATTTTTAACGGCTATAAGGTAAAACACGTGATGAACTTAACGGATATTGATGACAAGATTATTAACAAAACCCAGGAGCAAAAAATTTCGATTGACCAGTTAACAAACAAGTATGCGGACGCATTCATGGCGGATTTAGGCAAGTTAAATATAGTCCGTGCCGATGTTTATCCAAGGGCGCGAGAGCCAAAATATATTGCTGCAATGATTGATTTGATTGGAAAAATTATTCAAAGTGGAGTGGGCTATATTAAAGACGGCTCGGTTTATTTTTCAATCAATAAATTTAAAAACTACGGGAAACTTTCGGGAACAAATATAAAAGGAGTAAAAGCCGGCGCGCGGGTAGACGTAGATGAATACGACAAGGAAGACCCGCAGGATTTTGTTTTATGGAAAGCATCGGATGCAAGGGCAAAGGAAAAAGACGAAGCCTTTGATTCTCCATGGGGGATTGGCAGGCCGGGTTGGCACATAGAATGTTCGGCAATGAGTATGCTGGAATTGGGTAAAACTTTTGATATCCATACTGGAGGAGTCGATCTTTTATTCCCGCATCATGAAAACGAAATTGCCCAAAGCGAGGCCGCGACAGGAAAGAAGTTTGTGAATTTTTGGATGGAGGGGGAACACTTGCAGGTTGAAGGCGAAAAGATGGCAAAGAGACTGGGGAATATTTATACGCTTGAGGATATTATAAAAAAAGGGTTTGAGCCGCTGGCGCTTCGTTACTTATTTTTAACTGCGCATTACAGATCGAAGTTGAATTTTACATGGGAGAGTCTCTCAAGTGCACAAAGTGCACTCGAGAATGTCAAATTTCAAATTTCAAATCTGAAATCTGAAACTCGAAATTCAAAAGTTTCTGACTTACACCTGAAAAAGTTTAAAGAGGCCATTTCGAATGACTTAGATATGCCAAAGGCAATTGCAATTTTACACGAAGTTTTGAAATCAGATCTGGATAATAGTCAGAAATATCGAACAATTTTGGAAATGGATAAAGTTTTTGGTTTGGGGCTGGATAAAATTGAAAAACAAGAGTTGCCAAAAGGAGCTAAAGAATTGATAGATGAACGGGAAGAAGCAAGAAAATTGGGTGATTTTGCCAAATCGGATAAAATAAGGACAGAACTTGCTAAAATGGGGGTAAGTGTTGAAGATACAGTTGACGGGCCGAAATGGAAGGTAAAGAAAGTTGAAAGTTGAGAGATAAAAATATGATTGAGATTGTAAAAGTTGCAGATAAAGATTCAGGAAATGTAAAGGCCAATGAGATTTTGAGAAATCTTATTGATGCCCAAACATTATTGGTGGTTTCCGGCGGGACTTCACCTGAGTATGACAAGATTTTGGTTACACCGGGGAATTTGTTGCCGGGTGCGGTTTGTATGGGTGACGAGCGCTATGGGCGGCCAGGACATATGGACAGCAATGAATTGATTCTTAAAAAATCGGGACTTGTTGACTATTTGCATTTGAGGAATATTCCATTTCACAGAATATTGACCGGTGAAGCAACACAGATAGTTGCTGAAAATTATAATCTAAAAATCTCAGAACTTTTCCATAGGTTTTCCAAAAAAGTTGGGATTATGGGAATCGGTGCAAATTTACATACGTCGGGGATTTTTCCAAATTCAAACGCACTGAAATCTGAAAATTATATTGTGGCTGAACAGATTGAAGGAGATCGGTTTCCGAATAGAATTACATTGACAATTAAAGCATTGGGAGAATTTACTTGCTTTATTATTTTGATGTTTGGTCCAGAGAAGCGAGAAGCTATTTTAAAGATAATGGATGAAAACGAAAATGACATGCAGATGTTTCCTGCGATTTTTTATAGAAAAACTCCGATTAAGTCGTATCTGATTACAGATGTTCAAATTTAATTTCAGATGAAACTGGGTTTTATTGGCTTGGGAAAAATGGGTAATAGAATGGTCATGAAGCTTTTGGCTGGTGGTCATGAAGTAGTAGTTTGGAATAGATCAAAGGAGAAAATCTCAAATCTCAAATCTCAAATCTCAAATTCAAAAATAAAGGGAAAGCTAGAGGTAGCGGAAAGTTTTTCGGATTTCACTACAATGCTTACTAAGCCAAGAATAATCTGGTCAATGCTGCCGGCCGGAGAAGCAACAGAGGCGGTTTTGTTTGGAGAAAGCGGTGTTGTTAAGTGTATGGAAGCAGGGGATATTTTGATAGACGGCGGCAACGCGAATTTCCATGATACTCAAAGAAGATTTGAAAATTTAAAAAATATGGAAATAAAGTTTTTAGGAATTGGTGTTTCTGGAGGATTGGTAGCGTTTGAAAAAGGATATCCTTTGATGATTGGCGGCAGTCGTGACGCATTTGATCAAATAAAGCCGATTTTAGAAATATTAACAAAACCTAGCGGAGGATTTGAATATTTTGGTGAGGGCGGAGCTGGACATTTTGTAAAAATGATTCACAACGCAATTGAATATGGTTATATGCAATCTATTGGTGAAGGTTTTGGAGTATTGGAAAAATCGCCCTATAAACTTGATCTTTTAAAAGTGGCCAATCTTTATAATTGTGGATCTTTGATTAGCGGATTTATGATGGAGCGCACGATAGATGTTTTAGAAAAAGATCCGGATTTATCAACGGTAGATGGGGTGATTGGTAAAGCATCGGGTGAGACGATTTGGACGGTCGAGGAAGCGAAAAAACAGAATTTGCCGATTGAAATAATCGAAAGATCGCTTATGATTCGCAATGAATCGGAAACAGACGAGATAATTCAAAAGTCATATGCTGCGCGAATGGTTGCCAGTCTGCGCAATGCTTTCGGAGGACATGATGTTAAGAAGAAAGCCGTTTGACTATTTTCCTATAGTTTTTGTATAATTTGCTCAAACTGCTAACTTAATTGGGCAGTTTTTTGTTGGTTTTAGAGAGGTGAAAAATGTATAGAAAAGAAGATTATTTAGGAGCTTTAAGGCTAGAAACAGTCAACCATGCACTTGTTGATTCTGAGAAAAAAGTCATAGGTGATTTTATAGAGTTGCTTTCGGAATCTTGCTACAACGGGCTGAGAGGTGTTGAATACATGGTTTTACCGGCGGGCGATTTTGCTGACTTTTTAAATATGCATCGAGGTAAACCAGAAAGGATTGATTTGCGAGTAGTTGCAGATGCGCTCAGCGGAAGTACTATGCAGAAACTTTTTGTAGAAAGATTAGAAGATTTTGTAAAGAATTATTTGAATGGAGCTGATTTGCCTTATACTCAACGTAGCGGTGCACGGTGGCATTCTGCTCGACTATCTCATGATGAGGAATCAGCTGGGTTGATTAAAATACCTTCAGATGGTTCTCATAATATTTGCTTTGAATTGGATGCCGACCCAACTTCTCGACGTCGTACAGTTGGAATTGTAATCAACAATTTTGGAGATAGATCTTTAGATGATTATCTGAAATACGAAAAAATTTATAGGCAAAGATCGCCAATGATTTTATTTGATTCGAAATCGCCAAGAAAACGCATTGTGTTTCAAAAAACTTCTTTTTAATTTTTAAATTTTACAAATAGTTAAAAGAGGAGCAAGCCACTCGCGGTTGTCTTTTTTGATTAACTTATCCGCGCTTTCCGGTCCCCAGGAGCCGGTTTTATAAACTTCCGGTTTTGTTTTTTGATTTTGCCAAACTTCCTCTATTGGGTCTATTATTTTCCACGATTCGGCCACTTGGCCAATAAATAAAGTTTGGTCTCCGACCATAATGTCCATGAGCAAACGTTCATATGCGTCCGGTTGGGGTGCATCAAAAGATGTTCTATAACAAAATTCCATATCGACCGGTTCAATTGACGTTGTTAACCCGGGCTTTTTGGCAACTAAGCGGATGCCGATTCCTTCGTTTGGCTGGATTTGAAGAGTTACGTGATTGGGCATTGGTTTATCGTAAAAATTTTCAAACAGCTTATGTTTTCTTTCTTTAAACGAAAAGATTATGGAAGTAACTTTGCCGGTTAATTTTTTGCCGGTTCTTAAATAAAAGGGGACACCTTGCCAGCGCTCATTCTCTATATGGAGTTTTGTTAGCGCATAAGTTTCTGTAAGGGAATCGTTGTCTACTTTTTCTTCTTGCCGATAGCCCTCGTATTGGCCGCGGACAGTTGAATTGGATACAACATCAGGAGTCATTTTATTGATCGATTGCAGAATTTCCAGTTTTCTCTGGCGAATTGAATCGTGATCAAATTTGTCCGGCTGTTCCATTGTCACCAAGCTCATAAGTTGCAAAAGATGGTTTTGAATGACATCACGAAGTGCGCCGGCTTTGTCGTAATAATCACCTCGTTTTTCAACTCCCACATATTCGGCCATAGTAATTTGAACGTGATCGATGTACTTGTTGTTCCAGACCGGCTCAAAAATTTCATTGCCAAAGCGGAAAGCAAAAATATTCTGGACTGTTTCTTTGCCTAGAAAATGGTCGATTCTATAGATTTCTGACTCATCAAAATATTTTGTTAATTTGTCGTTTAATGATAGTGCGGATTTTAGATCGTGGCCAAAAGGTTTTTCTATAACGATCCTGGCTTTTTTGCCGTGGATATCGCAGCCCAGATTTAATTTAGACTGACCGACATTCTCAAAAGCCTTGTCGTAAATAAATGGCGAGATGGACATATAGAGAACGCGTTGGGTACAAGCTTTGGCATCTTTTTCAAAATCGTCTAGAGTTTTTTTAAGTGTTTCTAAATTTTGGTTTTCGGCAACATCGCAAGCAACATATTCTATAAAACTTACAAATTTTTGCCAGTCGTTTTTGTCCTTATATGTAATTGTTTCTTTGAGACTTTCTGTGAACGAGTCGTTGGTGAATTGGCTGCGGGCAGCAGCGATAATTTTAAACTTTTCCGGCAGGAGATTATTTTTGGACAATTCAAAAAAGGAAGGAAATATTTTTTTGCGAGCTAAATCTCCGGTTGCGCCAAAGATTACAAAAACAGTTGGAGAATTTTTAAGATTTTCGATTTCTACCAGTTGCGGCATCAATTTAATTGTACAACAGGAGAGTTAAAAGTTGGTGGTTGGTAATCAGTAGTCGGTGGTCAAGCAGGTGGCTGACGACTTAGAACGATATTCCAACGGTTGCAAGATACGGCTTTGGGTCTTGGAAACTTGGCCTTGCAAATGCTTCTATTGTGCCGGTTGCGGTTTGAGGTGATGCGAAAATAACACTGGTTTCAAAGGGACAAGCATCTTGAGCCATGCAAGCTGTCACTTTAGTTGAGCCAAGGATATTGCCGTTTGCGTCTTTAACTTGAAGATAAACAATTGAGTCCGGCACATTGGCACTACCTGACAAGACCGTTGGGGATGTGATTTTGCTTTTTGTAAGATCGAAATTAAGTGTAATGCCAACATTTTGAGGATCTTCTCCGGTTGACGGGGCAAAAGAAAGGTTTGTTTTTTGGCTTGTTTGCGTAGGTGGGGATGCGGTAGGCGTTGCATCGGCTTTAGACTTTACGACAGGGGTTGGTGTTGCTTTTGCGTTTCTTTCCAAGATCGTTGGCTTGATGCTTTTTTGGTAAACATAGATTCCTCCTGCAAAAAGCAGAATCAGAGCTATTAAACCGACTATAAACGATCGAACGTTGGTCATATTTTGCGGGCAGGTTGAGCAGAGGAATTATTTCTTTGAGATTATATCAGACTAGTGCAAGTTTAGACAGCTTTGATCGGAAAGATGACCATATTAATAAGCAAATTGATAAGCCAAAGAAGGATAGCGCCGAGAAGTGCTGAGGCAAAAGTGTCTATTCTGAAACCTGCGACTAATCGAGAAACCAATAATAAAAGCGCAGCATTGACGACAAAAGAAAAAAGTCCCAAAGTTAAAATGTTTATAGGTAGAGTGAGAAGAGTAATGATTGGTTTAATTACTGCATTTATGATTCCCAAAACTACAGCAACTATTAATGCTGTTGTAAAACTGGCGACATGAAAGCCGGGAATATATTGGGAAACGATAACTAGTGTGATTGCAGAAAGTAGCCAATTGACTAGAATACTTGTCATAGACAAATTATAACACTTTTTACTTTACTTCTTTTTCAAAGCGGATTAAGAAGGAATGTCAAAAATGATTTACGGTATGATGCTAACTGCACAACAATTTAATTGCAATTAAATTGTCTTTAACTCTTGCCGAGCGAGAAGTGGCTGCGATTCTATAATAAGGTTTCTGCGGCTAACGAGGCTGCTGTGCGCTTTATTGAGCGATCACTTCTGCCGGCGTGCTAGCGTTCTTTTTTCTGAATTCTGAATTTCGCCTTTGAAAATTTGATAATAGACGACGGGAATAAAAAGAAGCATTATAGTCCCGGAAAATGTTAAACCGGAAATGATCGCACCTCCTAAACCTCGCCAAAGGGGATCCGAGAGAGTAATTGGAATTAATCCCAATATCGCAGCCATGGATGTTAAGGCAATCGGTTCCAGCCGGGAAGCTGAAGCGTCGCTGATTGCGCGATGAAGAGGCATCCCCTGTTTTTGGTTTTTGACAATTTTGTCGACTATCAAAATCGAGTTTTTAACCACAATGCCAAAGAGGGCCATTACTCCAATTAATGCGGGGAAGCTAAGCGACGTATGTGAGAGCGCGAAAATAATAAACACGCCAGATATTGAAAGCGGAATAACGAGCATAACTATCAGTGCTCTCCTGAAAGAATTGAACTGAATTATCATTGTCGTGATAATCAAAAAGAAAGACAAAACCATTGCCTGCAAGATGGACTGAACAGACTTTTGGTTTTCTTCGTTTGCGCCTCCAGTTTTCCAAGAATACCCTCCCGCTAGGTTAAGTTTTGTATCGGCATACTTTCCTAATTCAGCATTAACAGATTGCGGATTGGTGCCAGGTAAAACTGAAGCGGTGACTGAAATCGTTCTTTTGCCGTTTTCTCGAGTAATTAACGTGGGACTAGCTTCGAGCGTAAGTTTTCCCAGAGCCGAGAGCGGTACGCTGGCGCCTGTTGGTGTTATTACATTTATGGAGTAAATCGAATTGATGTCGGAAGAATGGGGACTAAACCGGATAGTTATATCCTTATTTTCGGTGCCTTCAAATTTATTTTTATCGACTGCAAGCCCAGCACCGTAGATTCGGAGCCACAGACCAAGCTGATCTAGGCCTATTTGATTTTGAACGAGCGCAGATTGATCTGGGACAAAGACTAATTTGTTTTGGCCGGGCTTTATGGACTTGTCGATATTGGTGACGCCCTTTACTGTTTTAAGATAATCCTCAACTTTGTTGGCATAGTTGCCTAAATCGGACAAATTGTCTCCTAAAATTTTAATCTGGACATCGGCACCAGCTGGCGGCCCGCCTGTTTGTTCCTGGACTTTTAGATTGCCATCGGAATAATTGGCGAATTTTTGTCTTAGCTTTTGAGCAATGTCAAAAGAGGCGATGTGTCTGCTTTTATGTTTAGTGAGGTTTAAAGTAAAAAGCACTGTATTTTGAGCGCCACCGGTAGTACCCGTATCTGAAAATGCACGGCCAATGTCCGCAGTTGCAAAGACAAGTTGTGGTGTGTCCTGTAGATCGGAAAGTACCAATGTAGCCTTGTTGCGTACAATATCTAGATTCGTTCCAGGGGGGAGCTCCAAAGTCATATAAATTGTATCCTGGTCGGTTTTTGGGAAAAACTCGTTTTTAACAAAGCCAAAGATCAAAAGAGAAACCGAGAAAACCAACAGTATCACGACCATAGCGATGACCTTAAAACGATTGCTTGCTGAGGCCAAGATGCGCTCAATGAGACTGATGTATCTTTTGTGAATTGTTGTAAAACTCAGAAGGCCGTTTTCAAGTTTATAAGAGAAGTTCATGTTTGCAAGAGTTTTGGGGCGTTTGATTAACGTTTGGATTCTTGATAGTAGTAAATTTTTTGTAATAAGAACTATTGCAACAAATATTGCAAGAGCAAGAGCTGCAAAAGGAGCGACGAAGTTTTTCGGAACTATTAAAAAGAAGAGGTACAGAATCCCTACAGCAATTAGTAAACGCACCAACCTTTTAACTCGGCTAGGGTAATTACCTTTTAGCAAAATAATTATTAATGGAAGAGTGATAAATATGCTGACAAAAAACGATGCAGCCAGCGATGTTGAGACGACAATCGGCATGGATTTGATAAATTCACCGATGATGCCTGATGCCAAAAGCAGCGGCAAAAAGGCCCAGATTGTGGTGATAGTCGTAGTTAGAATTGGTATAAGAAAATCGCGCCAAACCAAGAGGCCAGTCTGAAGCGGGGTAAAACGTCTAGTTTTGTAGTATGTTGTCATTGCCGACATGACGACAACTGTATCGTCAACCAAAAGCCCTAGGGCGAGAATCAGCGAAAATAAGGAGAGAAAGTTTAATGTCAGGCCCGTTGCCCGCATGATAATAAAGGCAATTAAAAAGCTAAGCGGTGCAGAAAGCGCCGAAACTAATGCCTGCCTAGCACCCAAAAAAATGAAAAGAACTAATACTACGAGCGCGATGGTAATTATAAAATCTTTCTGCAGCTCGCTAAATTGATCATCAATGAGGCTTGAATAATTGATTAGGGTTGAAAGCTTAAACTGCGAGTTTTTAGCAATCTCGCTTTTTGTCAGATCTTGGGATGCCTTAACCGCTTCGTCAATATTTACTGATTTGCTTTTGAAGATACTGAATGTCACAGCTCTTTTTGTGTTTGTTCCCCGATAAAGGAGGAGTGATTGGTTCTGATCGGGCTTTGATCGCTCTTCTACCGTGGCAATGTCACCAAGTGCAACGTTGACACCAGCCAAATTAATTCTCAAGTTTCGGATATCGTCGACCTTGGCGACTTGTGGGTCAATACTTAATTGAAAACTGTTATCCGATGTATGAATCGAGCCTAAAGGAAAGGCTTTGAGAGCGTTGGTGATTGTAGGCATTAGCTGAGCTGGATTAAGATTGTATGAAGATAGCGCTTCGGGTTTAATGGTAATTGCGATTTCTGATTCTTCAAGACCGCTAATTTCTACATTGCCAACCTGAGAAAGATTTTTTAATTTTGTTTGAAGATCCTTAGAAAAGCGGAAAAGAGAGCGATCGTCATTGTCCGTGGTCAAATCAAAAGTCCAGACCGGAGTATTTTCAAAGTCTAGTTTTTGGACTTTGGGTGTTTGGGTATCTTTGGGAAGAGTAGTTACAGATTGCACTGCTGCTTGGACATCTGAGCGGGCTTTGTCGATGTCAGTGCCTGATTGGAATTCTACGGAAATTGCCGATGATGAGTTGGTGGAAGTTGAAGAAACTGTTTTGACATTTTGTAGAGACCTAATTGGTTCTTCCAGCGGGACTGTGACAAGCTGTTCAACATTGCCAGGATTTGCGCCGGGCAAAACCGTTTGGACAAAAACAATCGGTAAGTTAACCGGCGGGAATAGATTTCTAGGGAGTTGAAGAAACGAGGTTATACCGATGGTCGTGATAAATAAAAGCAGAAGAATGACATAGCGAGGGTTTGAAAGGTAGCGAGCAATAAATGACGTTTGCTGTGTTTTGTCTAATTTTAAATTTTGAATGCTTCTGTCGTTTTGCGGCATGGTGTTCCCTTAGTTGTCGATTTTTACGGGATCGCCTGCGACAATGTTACGGTTTATAATGATCTGAGCGCCATTTGCCAAACCCGAGACTACTTCAATATCACTGCCTAAAACTTGTCCTAATTCAACCTTTTTGGCAGTCGCCTTATTATTTTCGACCGTGTAGACGATAGCTTGATCTTGCGTTAGAAAAACGGCATCAATTGGCACAAACGGGTCGGTTGAGGAAGTATTGGCGTATCCTACGGTGATATCAACTGGGACAAACTCACCGTCGGCCACTTGAGTTTGGAATGTTGCTTCGATTGGAAAATCGATGTGGTAAAGTTGACCGTTGGTTGCTTCTTTGGAAATATAAAGAGGGGAGACTTCAATTTTTTTACCGCCGATTATGACGAAGCTGGGATCCATTTGAGAGATAGAGCGGGCGATGTTGCCTGGTACTTCGACGACGGCTGTCATTTGGCCGTTGTCGCCGGTAATTTCCATAAGGGGTGTACCAGGGGAGACGGATTGCCCGATACGCACATAGACTTTTTCAACGGTTGCAGTATAAGGAGCGGCAGGAAACATAGTGGCTTCGTTAATCTGGGCAATCTTAAGTTGGATTAAGGCAACGTCTTTTCCGAGGTTTAGTGCTTTTTCTTGCAGGTCTAATTGTTTTAAGGCGATGTCCTTTTGAATGTCAGCTATTTGTGTGGGCGATTTTGATGTATCTGTTTGCAACTCCTGTTGTCTAATACCAGCTTTCAACTGATTGTTGCCAGCTAAAAGTTGAGCCTTTAGTTGTTTAGTTTGCAAGATCAGCGCATCATTTGCTCCGCTAACATTGTTGTTCTCCAAAGTTTGAAGGTTTGTGTTGATTTGACCTAGGATATCGTTATTTAGATCAACTGCGTTTCTGGTGTCAGATAATGACTGATTTGCAATGTTTCTTAAATCGTCTACATTTTGTCTTTGAGTGTTTGCGATGTCTCGCTGGCGGTTAATTAAATCTTTTTGTGTGTTGAAGGAATCGACTGCGTTTTGATATTGTCGGCTGGCTAATTCACGCGCTGCAGACGCAGCATTGCCACCCTGATAATTAGTTGATGTGGAAATTAAAGTTTGGCCCCGATTTACTTGTTGTCCTTCGACAGTATTTATTTGTTGAATTACACCCGGAGCTTGAGCGGTAATTTTGACGGTTTTGGATTTGATGATGTGCCCGGAAACGGTGATTTTTGGGGCAACACCGATTCTGTAAACGTCAACATTAATAGGTTCTTTTTTGGGCTCTTCTGTTGGTTTGGGTTTTTGAAGCTGATTACCGCCTGCGATTAGCAGAAGCAAAATCGCGAGCATCACTAAAAAGGCCGTGAAAGGTCTGCCTTCCACGAAGGTAATTGTTCGACGGTAAATTGTGATGGCACGACTTTTTATCGGGGCAAGAATACCTAAATTAAATCTAGGTCGAGAAAAGTTTACCCTGCGTTTGGGTGTACTTTTCATTTGAGGGTGAATTATATCCCATAGACTATAAGCTCGTCAATGGATAGAACAAATGTAGCAGAAGTTTGGGTGGACCTTCTTGTTATGGTTCACCTTAGCCGTTGTGTCAAGTGGTTGTAATTAGACACGTACTTTATATATAGTAGGTAAAATGGACGACGACAAAAATTTGGTGGAAGGTGAAATTGTAGAAGATTCAACCGGCGGTGTGGTTGATCCGGATCAGGCTGGGTTGATTTTGAACTTGGAAAGTACGATAAAAGGACATCTTACACAAATAGAAAAGGTGAGGGAAGATCTATCGCAACACCGCGATATGCTTAAAGCGGCATTTGAGAATGACCTTGTTTTTAATGAACATGCGGAAGCGGCAAAAGCCGCAAATAAAGTTAAAGCAAAAACGAAGGCAGAGATTCTAAAAAAACCGGATGTTGCAGAACTGGCGGCGCGAGTTAAAACAGAAGCTTCGGAATTTAGGGAATTGCAGTCTGCACTTTCTGATTATTTACGAGAATTCAATAGACTTTCAGGAATTAGTGAGATAGAAGGGCCGGACGGGGAATTGCAAGAAATTGTCTACGTTGCCAAGCTTGTTAAGAAAACGAGATAACTTTTAAATACTTCTGAAATAAATTCCTTCTTGACTTTAGATTGCTTTTAGCTTAATTTAGCGGCATGAGTAATGCTGAATTCGATCTAAGTGACCCAGAGAATGTTTCCAAACTGGTTGCTAACCGCCAAGTGCCAGAATCTCTTCTTTCCAGATCAGAAGGTGCGTTGATTGATCTTCCAGCAGATATGGATGGAAGAATTGGGTCCCTTTTGGAAAACGGGCTTGAAACTGGTAATCAATTAAAAAAATTATCTGAGGCAAAAAAAATCTGGAAGGAAACATTAGCAGACCCTAAAAACGTAATATATTTTGGACTTTCTGGCGATATGGTTTCTGTGGGAATGGCTCCTACAATCGCAGCTTTGGCAGAAAAAGGGATGATAGACGTACTTTTTTCTCAAGGTGCTAATATGTACCATGATTTTG
>Ga0209515_10002395_pt1 | contig 28964 bp, 28 predicted proteins | sample Subgroupgradi54m_FD_187454 | JGI IMG/M metagenome (GOLD analysis project Ga0209515, IMG submission 187454) | Subsurface groundwater microbial communities from S. Glens Falls, New York, USA - GMW60B uncontaminated upgradient, 5.4 m (SPAdes)... ... | reverse complement strand
ACGTCACGACCATCACCCATGCATTATCTGCCTGAGTCAGGGGCACCACGCCCTGGGCACCTAAAGCACTCATATAGACATCCCAACCACCCACGCCTACCTCACTTTGTTTAGTATAAGCATAAATACCGTGTACCGCCGTTACTATGCCGCTGCCTTGAGCCAAGCTACTACCGGTAAATACTTTTATTTGTGCGCCCATAAACCCTGCCGGCGTCACAAAAATCTGAGGGATAAACCCAGCAGGGCAGCTTGGCGTTGGAATTTGTGGCGCACTTACGGAAGGCACTGACACAGGCTGAACCAAGTAGGTATGCCGTGCAGTAGGTAACAACACAGCGCCCAAAGGAACACCTGCGCCTGATCCAAGCAAATGAGATTGCGTGTAATAATACGCCGCGTCATTGCTCACCATCGCAAAAACTATTTTCAGCGCCATTAGCAGATTCAACAACAGCACGCCCGCCCAAAATAATTTTTTACTCATGATTTGTCTCACCTTCTGCTAAGGCACCACTGTCGAAGTCATACTAGGCGGCGTGCATTTCACTAACGCCATCACCATGGCGTTCCCACCACAAACCGATATCAACCCTCCTGCAGACCCCGTGTTACCTGCGCCCTGAATTGCAGTTGCATAAATATCCCACCCCGTAATCACTTGTTTACCCCCTGACTGGGTATACCGCGTCACCGGGCTTACAAAAAACCCTGCCAGCGGCGAATAAACCTGCCCCCCCGTACTGGGATCATTCACAGGTGCTAACCCTTTGCTGCTTGTCTGCATCATGGGCACAGAAGAAAACCCCGCGGGCACGGCATAAATTTGTGGTATCCAAGTTGCTGGGCAGTCTTTAGGGCCTGGCGCGGGCACTTGAGGCGAACCTCCTTTGGTTGCTGACGGAGGAGGCCAAGCCACAGAGGCTGCTCCCGCATTCTGGGCACTGAGCGCTTGTTTTAATTTTTCTGCATTAGCAGCAGAAAGCGGTTGGTATGACGTATCGTCATAACACAACGCTGGCACCACCGTGGCATATTGAATATAGTTCGCCATGTTCAACACGCCACTGGGCCCGATTACTTGTGCCTGCACTTGGCAAGCACTTCCTGTTTGACCAGCCTGCGTGCAGCTATTGACCCCGTTAGGGATGACGCCTGCCACTTCAGAAGCCACTGAAGAAAGTCCATTCGGCAATGAAAAATAAACAAAGAAACTTACATTTTCAGCAGAAGCAGGAAGAGGCAGAGTAGCCGCAGGGCACGTGATGACAGAAGAAGCCGCACCTGCTTCTACAATATTCGGACAAATCTGATAAGGCGTACCCCAAGGACTATTGGTCACCTTGACCAAATAACCCTCCCCTACTAAGTCTGCCACCGCATCGTGGCTGGCCGCCCCACCGTTAGCCTCTGTACTCGTAAAAGACATGCCACTGCCCGGCCATACACCATGCGCCACAAAATAATCTTGTGCTGCAGAAAGAATAGACTGGATATCTTGTGCCGCACGCTGCACACGCAGCGCTGCGACCCTTTCTTGCATCGTTTTTACGGTGGCGACCATCATCACCGTGATGATCACTATCACTAACATCAGCTCTAACAGGGTAAAGCCTTGTGCTAAAGGCGATTTTGTGTTGCTGGATTGCTTCGCTGACGGAGCAATGACGGCCCGGAGGGGGGGAAGAGCAATGGCAGCTCGGAGGGGGGAGAGCAATGACAGCCCAAAGGGAGGGGGAGTAATGACGGACCCCTGAGGGGAAAAGCGCCTCATCTCTCTAGGATGGATTGCTTCGCTTACGCTCGCAATGACGGCCCGGAGGGGGGGGAGAGCAATGGCAGCCCGAGGGAAGAAAATTGCAACAGTGGCCCAAGGGGAAACAAGGAACACCGCAGCAACGCGGAAAAGAGAGGAAATCGCAACGGCAATCCGGGAGAGGAAGAGGCTCGCCGTGGCAGGAAGGGAAGTTCGTTTCATCTCATTCCTTTGATGCTCAATTGGGGCACAATGAAGAAGGGTTGATGAGGTTTGCTTTTCGATACGCTTTTAACCCTTCTGTCACTTGCGAATCTAAGACACCATTAATGGAGGGTAGACTCTGCCAAACAATACTGTTTGTGCCTGATGGCATACAGAAAATGCCCGTGGACGTGGGCGCACCCATGTATGTTGTCGCCCCTAGCAGTTGATAATATTGGCTTGCGGCATGGGTTGGCACTAAATCCGTCTCCACACAAAAAACAATATTATTGCTTGGCGATATCTGCACAAATTGAACCTGGTAGTAAACACCTGACGAGTAAGGTATACCCCAAGGATTATCTAACGTTGCACTCCCGGGGAAAAAATCTACCAGCATCCCTACACTTTGCCACTCGCCTAATTTTAATCGGCTGGGATCACTGCAATTTGCCGTATAAAAAGCATTTCCTGCAACTAAAATAGCTTGGGCTGTTTCTACAATAACATGCACATCTCCTTGGATGCGGAGAGTTTGATAGGTGCGAAAACTGAGGACAATTAAAATGGTTGCAATCGCAAGCGCTAACATGAGTTCTAACAAACCTACCCCTTGCTGACGATTAAGGTTGTCATTTTTCATGTTAGCACTTGCGCGCAGTTTGCTAGCCGCCACCTAATATTGCAGTGAATCCAGTTGAACCCGGGGCACAACTGGGTGTTGTACCTGGCACCACTTCTGCTTTGATCGCTGCAATTAATTCAGCGCAAGCACCTGAGCTAGAAACATTGGGGATCGTCACTGAAACAGCCGCGGGGTAACCTGATTGGGAGGAATAAGAAACTGTCACTTGACCACCCCAAGGGCCTGTATTGCTCATTCCGGCGGGTAAGTAATTGCCTTTAATTAATTGACTTAAACCCGTTAAGCTAGAGGCACTGTTGCCATTTGCAATTGCATAATTGTTTGTTGCCGCCATGATGGCTTGCAACAAAGAAACCGCAGAAGCAACTTGTTGGCCTTGCCGCGCAGAAGCAAAATAACGCGTCGCCATCACTAATAAAATAGCGATGATGGCCAGTGACAACATTAACTCTAACAAACCGATACCGCGCTGCGATTTAAGTCTCATTGAAACACTCCCTGTTCTATGTGGTAGATAATATTTGTAACGCTATGTTGCTAGATTGCTTCGCTGACGGAGCAATGACGGCCCGGAGGGGGGACACCACGTGCGCTTCGCAAAGAAAGATCACCTTACCCCGCAAGAGAAGATCCGACTGCATAAATAGACATGACCATGAAAGCAGCAAGACCTGCACCTAAAGCTAATAATATCCCACCTAATATTTTACCCGTCAACTTTATCGTTTTTTCACCTTGCTCTGTTGCGTGTTTTCCTAGGCGAATTAAGGCTTTTTCTACACCTTGCACATTCGACACCGCTTCTAAGCGCAACACATCACTTTGATCGATTAACCCCGTATCCAACACTTCTGCAATATTTAATTTACCCGCGCCTAACTTATATTCCATTTGTAGTAAATGCGCCGCCATATAAGGCGTTGCATTATATTGAACAATTTTGATCGCCTGTTTAAACGCAATGCCGTTTGCCACTAACATACCCAACGTTTCCATAAAACGCGCAGCCGCAAGACGACGATAAATAGAAAGCACCGGCAAATGATCAATGATTTTGCGCAACGGGCCTGTGTAGTCACGATAAAACCGACTCATGCCAAAAAGGGTACCCACAACAATCACAATGACAATCCACCACCAATCTTCAATAAAATGGGCAAACGCCACAAGAATTTGACCATTCTCCGGCCATTGATTGAGGGGTTTAATCGACATAAATTGTTTAAACACCGTTCGATTAACGAAGATGCACACCCCACACCCCATAATGATCACCGTGATGGGGTAAACTAACGCACTGATAAAAGAGCTGATAACAGAATTGGTTTCCCCCATCGAACGCGAAGCAAAACTTAACGTATCGGCCAAGGTGCCGCCCCGCTCACCTGCACGCACCATTTCTACAATGGGCACAGGAAACCACTGCTGCATTCCTTCTGCTAAATTTTTACCTTCTGCAATTTTTTGCACGATGGTTTTAGCCACTTCACGCGCAACCCCTTTTTTTGCAATACGGCCGACCATTTCTACGGCATAAGCAGCCGGCACCCCATCTGACACCAACGTCGCAACGTCTTCTAAAAAAGCTTGTTGCTCTTTTGCACTGAATTGCAGTTTTTGAAATATTTCCAACCACTTTGGCGGGAGCAATGTTGCCAGATCAACGTTTCGATTAAGCGCCATTAGAGTTTCCCGTAACTAAAGCTTTCTTGTACAAACGCCGCACTGAGTTCACCCATGATTTTTTCCATATCTAGTGGATCAGAAATGCCTTCTGCGACCGTGCGCAACGCATTGTCATGAAAATCAGTCCAACCATGCTCTTTTAAATATTTTGCCCACCCCAAAATGTCTCCTTGTTGGATAAACTCACGGCCAGGCTGATCAACCCAAATCACTTCCGCCACAACAATACGGCCTGACAATGCCGTGTTGTGACATTTTTCGCACCCTTTGCCACGCGCTTTGACATTGGCCCAATCTCCTTTAAACAACCCCGTCCATCGCTTCATAAGATCTTGGTGGGCAGGGTCTGCGGCTTGCAAAATAGGGATGGCACAGTGTTGACATAGCTTTGCCGCCAAGCGTTGAAACACCAAACAAACCAGCAAGTTAGGATCCGCTAATAACCCTCGTGGGATTTGCATGTCTGCCAAACGCGTCACGATGGCCGGCGCTGAGTTGGTGTGGATGGTGGAGAAAACCAAGTGCCCTGTGATAGCCGCTCTCACAACCACGCCCGCGGTATCTTCATCACGTGTTTCACCTAATACGATAACATCAGGATCCATACGCAAAGAAGCGCGCCCCATTGCAGCAAAATTACGATCTTTCTTTTCTGTATTAGCAGGCACTTGCGTGGCATTTGGCACTAATTTTTCAACAGGATCTTCGATGGTGTACATCTTGCGTTGTACTTCAACCAAACTTAAACAACATGCCAGTGTGGTGGTTTTACCAGAACCAGTTGGCCCTGCCACAAACACAGCACCATGCGGTCGCTTAGTTGCACGCGTAATAATGAATTCTTGCTCTTTGGTATAGCCTAATGAAGACAGGGTAGGAATGCCTTCTGTGCCCGTAGAAAGAATCCGCATGACAACATCAAATCCCCCATGCGCAGGCAAGCTTGCTAAACGCAAACGAATATCACGCCCTTCAATTTCTAACGGCATGGACGCATCTTGTGGCACTAAAGGATTAAAATGCGCCGTGGATTGATCGGTTTCTTTGTTGAAGGCAACAGAAGCAATTTCTTTCCCAGCTTTTGAGGCCCACTTCGCATGAAGATAAAGCTCCCCTTGCTTACGAAAACGAACGCGCGTGCCCGCTTCACGCACTTCTAAGTGAATATCACTGGCGCCGGCTTCAATCGCTTCTTTTACCAAGGTGCGCAAACGCTGCTGCTGATTGGTGGTCATTGCGACCAATTCTTCTTCTGAAACACCCTCTTCTTTCACAGAGCTTTGCAACAAAATAGAAATCAGTTGATTGGTTGCAGGCAATACTTCTTTGGGGGTGATGTGTTGCTCCAATAACACGGCTTTACAATTTTGCACATCACGCGCAACCGGATTGCTGGATAAGATTAACCCCCCTGTCATCACGGCAATGCCGGGGTGTTTAATACACCAAGGCGCCATTTCTGCTAATACTTGCAAAGTGGGATCAAGATCAGCTTCACTTTTTAATACTTTTTTACCAATGGCGGTGGCATAACGCTCTAATAACTGCAAATTTTCTGGCGTATCTTGCGGCTGGGCAGCTGGGTTTGTTGCGCTGGGGGCATCTGGCGCCGCGTTTGCATCTTTCGGCATTTCATCAACCATGGTCATATCCCTATCACTGATTGATACGTGAAACACACATCCTGCTTAGTATACTCTACAGCATAGTCCATGCACTGATTACGATGGTGTTTATCCCACTTGGTATAAACAATAGGCCACTTGCCCTGCAATTTTATTGCGCAACAAGGTCCAGTGCCCTGGCAACGCCAAGGGCATGATTTCTTTTTCCATTTCTAAATAGACTTGCGCACCTTGCGCCAAACGATGATTTTCATCTAGCCACTGACAACAGGGTAATAATAACCCTTGACGAAAAGGCGCATCGATAAAGACGACATCATAACGACGCTCAGGCACGCGCCCCAACCCTTCAGGCAACTTCAACTGGTGCACCGATGCCGCTTGCGCGCCTAACACTTCTGCCTCGCGCCTTAGCGTTTCTACGACTTGGCGTGAACCATCCACCATATCCACATGCGCCGCACCACGCGAAAGCGCCTCAAAGCCCAATGCCCCACTCCCTGTAAAAAGATCTAAACAGTACGCTCCCGGCAAAACAGGCATTAACCAATTAAACAACGTTTCTCTGACCGCATCGGGTGTGGGACGCACGCCCTCTGCCGGCACACTTAAACGACGACTACGCCATTTACCACTGATGATGCGGACCGTACCTACCCCTGATTTTGTTTTCATGACTGACGGATCTCTTAAATAACTTTATGATAAAATGAGCAACTTTTTTCTACAAAAACTTCTAAATTATGCTTAAATTCTTGAAAAAGTCACCTCCTGAAAAAGCTTCTTTATTTTCTCGTTTAAAATCAGGCTTGAGTCGCACACGTCATTCTTTCTCTGAAGGGTTAGCCACACTTTTCTTAGGCAAAAAAGCCATTGACGACGCTTTGTTAAAAGAAATTGAAACCCGATTATTGCTTGCTGATGTCGGCGTTGAAGCCACCCAACAAATCATTGATGACTTAACCAAAAAAATTTCGCGCAAACAATTAAATGACAGTGATGCGTTAATGGCTGCACTCAAAGAAGAATTAATTGCTATTTTACAACCTTGCCAACAAACACTCACGCCGTTCATCGAAGGCAAACCCTTTGTTATTTTAACATTGGGCGTCAATGGCGCAGGGAAAACCACCACCATTGGCAAACTCGCGCATTTTTATCAACAAGAAAATAAAAAAATTCTGCTTGCTGCGGGTGATACATTTCGCGCGGCCGCCGTAGAACAATTAAAAGTATGGGGTGATCGCAATCATATTTCAGTGATTGCACAACACACTGGCGCAGACAGCGCTTCTGTTATTTTTGATGCTGTACAAGCAGCAACAGCGCGACAAATAGATATCGTTTTTGCTGATACTGCAGGCCGTTTACACAACAAAGAAAATTTAATGACAGAACTCATGAAAGTGGTGCGCGTCATGAAAAAACTAGATGACACTGCGCCGCATGAAGTGTTGCTCGTTTTAGATGCCTCAACCGGTCAAAACGCGTTAACACAAGCAACACAATTTAATGAAGCCATTCCTATCACAGGGATTGTATTAACAAAATTAGACGGCACTGCAAAGGGCGGCATCATTTTTGCCATCGCTAAAAAATTAAATATCCCGATTCGATTTATTGGTGTGGGTGAACAAAAAGAAGATTTACACCCGTTTGACGCGGCTCAATTTGTTGAGGCTTTGTTTGATTAGATTGCTTCGCTACGCTCGCAATGACGGGCCGCAAGGGGAAGAGAATAATGACGGGCCGCAAGGGGAAGGAGAGCAATGATGAGCCACCAGGGGAGAAAGTAATGACGGGGGCAGGGGGTTATTTGGCGGAGAGGGAGGGATTCGAACCCTCGTGGGACTTACGCCCCCGACCGATTTCGAGTCGGTGCCGTTATGGCCGCTTCGGTACCTCTCCAAGTAATTATCGTGCACACACTCACCGAATACGCCCTGGAGGACAATCTTGAACGAAAAATATTTCGAAAAATGCTCATGTATTTTCAGTATACACTCCGCTTTTTCTCAATGTTTTTCGTTCAACCTTGCCCCACCATGGCGTATTCACTTGAATTCAATTTCATACCCTATCCGCCTTTTAAAAAGGGTTGCAGGATTTTAGGGACCGCTAAGTTACGCACCTTATTGCCATTCAAGCCACGCTGAATTTCCATCAACAATCGCTGCGCTACATATTTGTTTGGTACGCCCCCTGCATTGTCTGTTAAATATAATTCCGTATCTTGTTCCGCAGTGGATCGCAAATGCACTTGATAAATAGGGCTTGCTGTTGTGACCTTGCCCTTGGTGGGATAAGTGTCCACGATGTAATAAATGCCCGTTTTTTCATTTTTCTGCAGCACATCGATATGACGATTTTTAAAGGCTTTTTCAAGTCGCTTCCACACCCTTTCTTTTTCGTCTGTAATAGTGAGCATCCATTGGTGATCTCGCTCTTGCAGATTGCTGCGCGACAAATGCTTCAACGCTTTAGGCGACACTTTGCCTTCCGCTACTTTCTGCGCCAAACTTTCAGGCGGTAATAATGGCGCTGTGACAACGGCGGTTTCACCAGGCGGAATTTGTTGGTCTTCCATCAGCGGCGCATGTTCAACACCGGGTGGCACACGTAAAGGTGTGGCGCATTGACTCTTTAAATAGGCATTCGGCCTATCTTTTAAGGCTTGAAAATTTTGCTTGGCTGTCGTGCACCCCATGACATTTAAGCAAAGCAAGCTGAATAATAAAAAGAAACTTATCTGCGATTTCATTTTTAACACACCTAACTATTGCAATATTTTTAATGCTGCTCGCAAACGATCATGGTGCGGCACTGACAGTGGCACCAAAGGAAGTCGCAAACTTGGGGTAATCAAATTTAACACACCCAATGCCCATTTGACAGGGATAGGGTTAGACTCAACACACATCAACACATGCAACACTGCCAGTAAATCATCGATCTTTTTAGCTTCTTCATCGCGCCCCGCTAAGGCAGCACTGCATAAATCGTGCATCTGTTTAGGCGCAATATTGGCGGTAATAGAGATCACCCCTCTTCCACCTCGTTTAATAAACTCAAGCGCTGTCGAATCATCACCACTGTAATAAGTAAGCTGGTTACCGCATAACGTTTGCATCGCTTGCAAACGCTCAAGCTTGCCGGTGGCATCTTTGATACCCACAATATTGCCGATAGCACACAAACGTTGCACGGTTTCAGGCAATAAATCACATGCCGTTCGCGAAGGCACATTGTATAAAATAATCGGCAAAGGCACGGCTTCAGCAAGGCTAGCATAATGACGGTATAACCCTTCTTGTGGCGGCCGATTATAGTAAGGCGTCACCACCAAGCAAGCCTCTACCCCTTCTGCCATCGCTTGTTTGGTTAAGGCAATCGTTTTTGCTGTAGACTGACTACCCGTGCCAGCAATCACCGGTTTGCGCCCATTAATATGCGCAACAGCCACTGCTAATAATGCACGTCTTTCAGACTCTTCTAAGCAAACGCCTTCTCCCGTTGAACCTAACAACACAAAAGCATCTGTGTCGTTTGCAATATGCCAATCGATTAGTCGTTTTAATCCGTCAAAATCTAAACTGCCATCTTCATGCATGGGGGTCACTAGTGCGACCAAGCTGCCGTGAAACATTATTTTTTTCCTTCTATCCTGTTTTTCAACCAACGATTTAAGCCCACAATATCTTTCTGGGATAAAATGCCCGCCTGCTGTTTTAGCAACAAGGTATCTTCTAAATAGGCATAGGTGTCTTGCGCTAACGTTTGTTTAGCTTGGTAATCATTTGAAATAGCAAGCAACACATCGACCATGGTGCGCGTGCCTGCTGTATACGCTGCTTGCGTGCTCTGCAATGAACTGGCATTGGAAATAACCGATTGACGATCGGCTTTTACTTTTGAAACATCACTCACCACATTATTAAATAATTGTCGCGTCGCAATAAACGTATCACGGTAGGCTTTTTCAACTGTTTCACTGGCTTGCACATATTGATATTTTGCTTGGCGTATTTCCGAATTAACTTGCCCCCCTGCATAAATAGGCACAGCCAATTGCACACCCACATCACTCTGCGTGAAATTCGCCAAGCCATTGTAGGCATTATTTTGGCGCCCATAGTCTGTCACTAAGTTAAGCGTCGGCATATGGCCTGCATAATTTACTTTAATTTGCTTTTGCGCCGCCATCATCGCAAAGCGCGCAGCTTGTAAATTTAAATTTTGTTGATTTGATTTTTGAATCCAAGACGCTACATTTAAAGGGTTTGGCATCAATAACTTAAATTTTTTATTATCCACTTCGTCTACGTCATCCACAGAAAACCCTGTGAAAGCACGCAATGATTCTTTGCTGTTTTCTAAATCATTTCTTGCCATGATTTCACGCGACACACTGCTATCGTAGGCAGCTTTTGCCTCATAAACAGCTGTTTTCGTTTCAAGCCCCGCTTGATACCGCACCTTTGCTTGCAACCATTGTTGATATACCGCCTGGGTGTTGGCTTTGGCGTAACTTAATGTATCTTGCGCTAATAAAACAGCAAAATATGCTTGCGAGGCTCTCACAATTAAGTCTTGCCCTGCAGCAAGATAATCTGCATAAGCCTCTTTCACTTTTTCATCGGCTTGCTTCAATTGCATGAAATAAGAAAAATTAAAAATCGGTTGCGTCAACGTTACCGTATAATTGTTCACGCCAAATGAATTGGTGCCCGGCGAAAATATGCTGGTGCTGGCATCTGAACCTGCAGAAGAAACATTTATTTTTGTTGCGCTGGCATTTGCAGCCAAGGTGATATTCGGCAAGACACTTGCCAAGGCTTGCGGATAAGCTTCTTTTAAAGCCTTAAAATTCGCTTCTGCACCCAAATAAGTAGGATCATGCTTGAATGCATCCGCCACTAACGCTGCGAGGTCATAAGCATAAGATAGGGTGCTCATGCAGAGTCCCACAAGCAGGATCGATCGCTTCAATATGTTTTTTAAACACATCTTTTTCATAGATGCGTTACACTTCCATCAAGTCTGCTTCTTTGGACGTCAATAGTTTATCGACTTCTTTGATATAACGATCAGTGATTTTTTGAATTTCATCTTGCGCACGTCTTTCTTCGTCTTCTGTAATCAATTTTTTCTTTAATTGCTCTTTCAAACCATTGTTAGCATCACGACGAACATTGCGAACAGATACACGGCCATTTTCTGCTTCGCTACGCGCTATTTTAATCATTTCTTTGCGACGCTCTTCAGATAAAGGCGGCATGGGTATGCGGATCACCAAACCAGAAGTTGCAGGGTTCAAGCCTAATTCCGCCGTTAAAATGGCTTTTTCGATCACCGAAACCATGTTTTTTTCCCAAGGGGTCACCGTGAGTGTTCTTGCATCTGCCACAGCGATCGCAGCCACCTGGTTGAGCGGCGTATTATTTCCATAATAAGACACCATGACATGATCTAATAAACTCGGATGTGCGCGACCTGTGCGTAGTTTTGTTAATTCAGTATGCAAGGCCTCTAGCGATTTTTTCATTCTCGCTTCAACCTCTTTTTTTAGATTAGATAACATAACTTATACCTCACACTGGATGAGAATGACCACTGTCCCTCACAGCAGTCAAGATGGATTGCTTCGCTGATGCTCGCAATGACGGCTCGGAGGAAAGAGAGAGCAATGACGGGCCGCAAGGGGAAACTAATTAATTAATGTCCCCTCTGGCTTACCCATCACAACAGACATCAGCGCGCCCGATTTATTAATATCAAAAACATGGATTGGCACTTGGTGATCACGGCACAACGAAATTGCAGACAAATCCATGACTTTTAAATCTTGCGCCACCACCTCGTTAAACGTTAACCGATCATATTTTTTTGCATCGGCTACTTTCATTGGATCTGCTGAATAAACGCCATCTACCTTGGTGGCTTTTAAAATAGCTTGCGCCTCGATTTCAATCCCACGCAAACTCGCTGCAGAATCTGTTGTAAACAAAGGGTTACCTGTACCCCCTGTAAAAATCACCACGCGGTTTTGTTCTAAGTCATACATCGCTTTGCGCCTATCAAACGCATCTGCAATGCCTGACACCGCAAAAGAGGAAAACAAACGCGTACCCACATGAATACGCTCTAATGCATCACGCAGCGCCAGCCCATTCATGACCGTTGCAAGCATCCCCATTTGATCACCCGTAATGCGATCAATGCCAATAGCGCTGAGATTTGCACCGCGGAATAAATTGCCCCCACCAATCACAATCGCCACTTGCACTTTTGCTTCTATTAATACGGCAATTTCTTTTGCCAAACGCAAAAGAATGTCTGGATCAATCCCTGAGTGACTGGTGCCTAACAACGCTTCACCACTCATTTTTAACAAGATGCGCTTGTAAATAGTTGGCATACTTCCTTCCTTGTTATTTGGCAATCAGTGCGTAGTGCGCACTTGCGCCATCACTTCTTCAACGAAGTTATCACTCTTCTTTTCAATCCCTTCCCCGACTTCAAAACGAATAAAACGAGTCACTTGCGCATTGGCTTTTTTCAACAACGCACCCACGGTGATGTTAGGGTCACGAATAAATGCTTGCCCCATCAAGCTAACTTCATCTACAAATTTACTCATGCGACCTGCAATCATTTTTTCAATAATGGCTTCTGGCTTGCCGCTTTGTTGTGCTTGCGCCATAAAAATTTCTTTTTCTTTTGCAATCACTTCAGCAGGCACTTCTGCAGAATGAATCACTTGCGGTTTGCTTGCAGCAATGTGCATCGCAATGTCTTTGCCTAACTGCAAATCGCCCCCCATGAGTTCCACAATGACGCCAATGCGCGAACCATGCATGTAAGTCGCCAAGACACCCTCTTGCTTGGCCAGCACATGATTCAAACGACGAATTTGGATGTTTTCACCAATTTGACCAATCAAAGCTTGACGCGCTTGTTCAATGGTTTCGGGTTGATTGCCCATTAAAGGCTGCGCCAATACGCCTTCTACGGATTGGGATTGGGTTTCTAAAGCACGAATCGCCGCAGCTTCTGCAAACGCTTTGAAACTTTCATCACGGGCAACGAAGTCTGTTTCGCAATTCACTTCGATTAACACGGCAGAGCGTCGATCATCTGACGCTTTCAAAATTAAAATGCCTTCTGCTGCGACGCGATCTGCCTTTTTATCTGCTTTGGCTTGGCCTTTTTTGCGTAATTCTGTCACTGCCGCATCAAGATCACCCTTAACAGCAACAAGCGCATTTTTGCATTCCATCATGCCCGCACCCGTACGCTCTCTTAACTCTTTAATTAGCTGTGCTGAAATCATATTATTCATAAACCCCTTTATTCGTTAACGGCTTCATCATCGCTACTTGGCGCAGCAGATTGAACAACGACGACTTCTTCTACGACAGGCGCTACCGTAATACCTGCAGCCGTACGCCCTTCTGCAATCACGTCCGCCATGGCAGTTGCATAAAACTGAATAGCACGCATTGCGTCATCGTTGCCTGGGATAACATAATCTACCCCTTTAGGACTATTGTTTGTGTCGACAATCCCGATGACAGGAATACCCATTTTTTTCGCTTCTTTAATTGCGATATGCTCATGACCGACGTCAATCACAAATAACGCATCGGGCAAACCACCCATGTTTTTAATACCGCCTAAGCTACGCTCTAATTTTTGCATTTCGCGTGCTCTCATCAGCGCTTCTTTTTTAGTGATTTTTTCAACCGTACCATCGTTCATCATGGTTTCTAAATCGCGTAAACGTTTAATGGATTGGCGCACCGTTTTGTAGTTCGTTAACATGCCCCCTAACCAACGGTGATTAATGAATGGCATATTGCAGCGCTGCGCTTGTGTTTTCATGGCTTCTTGCGCCGCACGCTTTGTACCCACAAACAAAATTTTGCCTTTTTTGCTGGCTAAACGGCTTGCAAAATTTAATGCATCTTGGAATAAAGGAAGGGTTTTTTCTAAATTGATAATATGGATTTTATTGCGTGACCCGTAAATAAACGTGGCCATTTCAGGGTTCCAAAATCGGGTTTGGTGCCCAAAGTGCACGCCCACTTCTAACATTTCTTTCATCATGCTTTTTTTCATCACAGTTCTCCTGGGTTAAGCCTCCACCGCCCTCATTTTGCAATCCGCAAAGGACACCCGCAAAATAAATTATGGCCAGTGTGTGGAATAAATAAATGGATAAATTCAACAACGTCTGTGCAAAGAAGGGTTGCTTCTCGCAGCCGGACTTTATACCATACCTGGCCTTTTAGAACAATTGCCCACACGAAAACCATGACCGTCTCCCTCAAAACGCCCGAAGAAATCGCTAAAATGCGTGTTGCTGGGCGCCTTGCCGCTGACGTGCTAGAAATGATAGCGCCCTATATCAAACCTGGCATTACCACAGACGAGCTCAATACCCTTTGCCACGATTATATTGTTCAGGTGCAACAAGCCATCCCCGCTCCCTTGAATTACCACGGCTTCCCCAAGTCGATTTGCACCTCCGTAAATCACCAGGTCTGCCACGGCATCCCCGGCCCTAAAAAGCTTAAAGATGGGGACATCGTCAATATTGACGTGACGGTGATTAAAGAGGGTTACCATGGCGACACCAATAAAACCTTTTTTGTGGGTAAACCCTCTGCCTTAGCGCAACGCCTGACGCGTATTGCAAAAGAGTGCATGGACATCGGCATCCAGCTTGTCAAACCCGGCATTCGTCTAGGTGACATCGGCGCTGCGATTCAACGCCACGCAGAAAGCAATCACTTCTCTGTGGTCAGAGAATATTGCGGTCACGGCATTGGCAAAGCCTTCCATGAAGATCCACAAGTGTTACACTACGGCACGCCTGGCACGGGCATGGTGATTCAAGCAGGCATGACCTTCACCATCGAACCCATGATTAATGCCGGCCGGCGCGAAGTGAAACTGTTGCCAGATGGTTGGACGGTCGTCACCAAAGACCACAGCCTCACCGCACAATGGGAACACACCCTGCTCGTTACAGAAACAGGCTACGAAATTTTGACACTCCGTCGCGAAGAAATGTCGAATTAATATGTTTGATGTTCACGCTAACGACCAACAACACCTCCAAGACATTCAAGCACTCATTCGCGCTGAAATAGAAAAAACAGGACCCCTCTCCTTTGAGCGCTATATGTCGCTTGCTTTATATACCCCCAACTTAGGCTATTATCGCGCGCGCCGTCCTAAATTTGGCAAAGCAGGTGACTTTATTACTGCCCCAGAAATTTCACCGCTTTTTTCTCAATGCCTTGCACAACAATGTTTATCTATTCGTGAAGCCCTACCCACTTTCTCTGTTTTAGAGTTGGGCGCAGGGTCTGGCAAAATGGCTTATGACCTCTTGCAAACATTGGCAGCGCTTGATGCTTTGCCAGAAAAATATTTTATTTTAGAAATCAGTGGATCTTTACAGCAAACACAAAAAGAAAAAATTCACACATTGCCTACTGCTATCGCAGATCGTGTTGAATGGCTCACACAGTTACCCACGGGCTTCACAGGGGTTATCTTAGCCAACGAAGTGATCGATGCAATGCCTGTGCATCGATTTCGCGTGGACGAACAAGGCATCCATGAATTTTATGTCACCTTTAAAGAGGCACAATTTCATTGGCAAACAAGCACCCCCAGCACACCCGATCTCACCAAAGCCATACAAGATTTAAATCTGCAACCCCTGCCCTATGAATCTGAAATTAATTTATTTTTACCTGCTTGGATTAACAGCCTTGGCGCTTGTTTAAAACAAGGCGTGATTTTGCTGATCGATTACGGGTTTCCCCGTCATGAGTTTTATCACCCTGATCGCACCATGGGCACCTTGATGTGTCATTATCACCACCAAGCACACAGCGACCCCCTGATTTTAACAGGCCTGCAAGATATCACTGTCCATGTAGACTTCACACAAGTAGCAGAAAGCGCGCTCCATGCCCACCTCGAGGTTTTGGGCTTTACGAATCAAGCGGCTTTTTTGCTGAATCTTCATTTATTGGATTTTTTAGAAGCAGCGATGGCAGCGCATCCTGCACAACAAACCGCCTTGGCGCACCAAGTTAAGCGACTCACCCTCCCCACAGAAATGGGGGAATTATTCAAAGTCATGGCCCTGGGCAAAGGACTCGACATCCCGCTGCAGGGGTTTGCCACACAGGATCAGCGACAACGCTTATAACGATATTTGATCTGTCTCTATGGTAAAATGCCGCATCCTCTCTCACTTACCTTTTCAAACCATGCCACACATCTCTGTTATTGAACTCCACAAAGAAAACATGAAATTTTCTGCAGGCCACTTTACCATCTTCTCTAAAACACACCGCGAGAAGATGCACGGCCACAACTACACCGTCTATTGCGCACTAGAAACTCGAGTCAGTGATCATGGCTTGTCTTTTGATTACCGTTATTACAAAACTAAAATTTATGAAATTTGCAAAAAACTCAACGAATGTTTTTTGCTTGCAGGCCACTCACCTTATCTACGTTTTGAAGAGGAAGACGATCACTATTGGATCTACTTTCACACTGAAAAATTATTTTTTAATAAACGTGATGTGGTGGTATTACCCATTACAAATATTACCGTCGAAGAATTATCTAAGTGGTTCATCCAACAACTCACTCTCAACACAGAAGAGTTGACACAACACGGCATTCAAAAAATCACTGTAAAAATCGCTTCTTCGCCGGGTCAATCCGGCTCTGCTACTTGGGTATATTAATTTTCTCCACAGGGAAGCTGCATCATGCACTTTATACACCTGCGTGTTCATACGGAATACTCTCTCATCGACAGCACGGTTCGCGTTGATGAATTAATCGAAGCGGCCGTTGCAGCGCGCATGCCCGCAGTTGCTATCACCGATCACATGAACTTATTTGCTGCTGTAAAATTTTATAAAGCCGCATTAAGCGCTGGATTAAAACCTATTTTGGGTGTTGATGCCCTCATTGAAAACAAAGCAGAGCCTGAAAAACCTTCTCATCTCACCTTACTGTGTCAAAACATTGAAGGCTATAAAAACTTAACTCGCTTAATTTCAAAAGCGTATGTAGAAGGTCACCATAATACGCCTCAGTTGGATTACGCTTGGTTTGAAGGTGCAACAGCAGGCTTGATTGCTTTATCAGATGCTCGCAGAGGTGATATCGGGCAAGCATTGTTAAACAACAATACGGCGCACGCCATGCACTCATTGCAAACATGGCTTGCTTTATTTCCTGATCGTTTTTATCTGGCACTACAACGCACACAGCGCGCACAAGAAGAAGATTATCAAGACGCTGTTTTACAGCTTGCAAAAAAAACGAAAACACCCGTTGTTGCAACCAATGACGTGCGCTTTCTTTTAAACGAAGATTTCGAAGCCCATGAAGCACGCGTGTGCATTCATTCTGGTTGGACGTTGCAAGATTCTCGACGACCCCACGCTTACACGCCAGAACAATATTTTAAATCAGCTGATGTCATGGCAACCCTTTTCAAAGACATTCCTTCTGCAATAAAAAACAGTGTTGAAATTGCAAAACGCTGCTCACTCACCATCCCCCTTGGCAAAGTATTTTTACCTCAGTTCTCCACACCAGAAAATTTAAGCACAGAAGATTTTCTCACAAAACAAGCGCACACAGGGTTGGCAACACGGTTGGCCATCCTTTTTAAAGCAAACACGCCGGCCCACACCCAAGAAGATTATTTTGCGCGACTAGAAGAAGAATTAAACGTCATTAATAAAATTGGATTTGCAGGTTATTTTTTAATTGTGGCGGATTTTATTCGCTGGTCAAAAGAAAATGGCGTGCCTGTTGGACCCGGCCGCGGCTCTGGCGCGGGCTCTTTAGTGGCTTATTCTCTTGGCATTACCGATATTGATCCGTTGCCTTATGGCTTGCTCTTCGAGCGTTTTCTCAACCCAGAACGCGTCTCCATGCCAGACTTTGACGTAGACTTTTGCATGGATGGACGCGACCGCGTCATTGAGTATGTTGCAACACATTATGGTCGCCACCACGTATCACAAATTATTACTTTTGGCACCATGGCAGCAAAAGCCGTCGTGCGTGATGTGGGTCGTGTATTGGGCCATCCTTATGGTTTCGTCGATAAAATTGCAAAGCTCATTCCCTTTGAATTAGGCATTACCCTTGAAAAAGCACTCGAACAAGAACCCCAACTGGCAGAGCGTTATCGCCAAGAAGAAGAAGTCAAAACCTTAATTGATCTTGCACTAAAGCTAGAAGGACTGACTCGCAATGCAGGCAAACACGCAGGCGGCGTGGTGGTTGCACCCTCTGCACTCACTGATTTTGCGCCTCTTTATTGTGAACCTGGCAGCCAACATTATGTGACTCAGTTTGACAAAGATGATGTTGAAGCCATTGGCTTAGTGAAATTTGACTTCTTAGGTTTACGCACGCTCACTATCATTAACAACGCCGTGATCACCATTAACCAACATCGCGCATGCGCAAACGAACCCCTGCTCGATATCACTTTGTTGCCCATGCAAGATGCAGCCAGTTTTGCTTTATTAAAATCGTGCGCCACTACAGCGGTTTTTCAACTCGAATCCCGCGGCATGAAAGATTTAATTCGCCGCTTGCACCCTGATTGTTTCGAAGAAATTATTGCTTTGGTTGCGCTCTTTCGACCCGGCCCACTCCAATCAGGCATGGTCGATGATTTTATCAATCGAAAGCAAGGCCGTGCAGAAGTTGTTTATCCGCATCCTGCGCTAGAACCCATTCTCAAGGAAACCTATGGCGTCATTTTATATCAAGAGCAGGTGATGCAAATTGCTCAAGTACTTGCTGGTTTTACTTTAGGTTCAGCAGATTTGTTGCGTCGCGCAATGGGAAAGAAAAAACCTGAAGAGATGGCCAAGCAACGTGAAATATTCACACAGGGCGCACAAAAAAATGGGGTCCCAGAAAAAACAGCAAAACAAATTTTTGATTTAATGGAAAAATTTGCTGGCTACGGATTTAATAAATCACACTCTGCCGCTTACGCTTTAGTTTCTTATCAAACAGCTTGGTTAAAAGCACATTATCCCGCAGAGTTTATGGCGGCCGTTTTATCTTCTGACATGGATAACACAGATAAAGTCGTTTTGTTTTTACAAGAATGTAAAAACATGAATTTAATGATATTGCCACCGGATATCAATGAAAGTGATTATTACTTTACGGTGGTCGGCGAAAACAAAATTCGTTATGGGCTCGGTGCAATTAAAGGCGTTGGTACAAACGCCATTGAACATATGCTTGCTGCACGCAAAGAAAAACCTTTTACAAATTTATTTGATTTTTGTAAACGTTCAGATCCTTTTAAAGTGAACCGACGTGTTTTAGAAGCGTTAATTCGCGCTGGCGCGCTCGATAGCGCAGGGACTCATCGCGCAAGTTTAATCGCCTCCGTCGACAAAGCTTTACTTGCCGCAGAACAATTTCAGCAAAATGAAGCACGCGGACAAACCGACCTGTTTGGGCTTCATACAGCACAAGCAGATTACACAGAAGAAACCTGGGTAGACACGCCCCCCTGGAATGAACAACAGCGCTTACAAGGCGAAAAAGAAACGCTAGGACATTATCTTTCTGGGCATCCGCTTAATCGTTATCAAACAGAGATCGCGTGCTTTGCCACCTTCACACCAAAGCAAGCGGGCGAAAAAGAAACACACGCTATTTTCGCAGGCATTATTACCGCAAAACGCACAAAGCTCACTCGCAAAAACGACAAAATGGGTTTTGCAACACTCGATAATGGCGAAACACAATGTGAAGTGATTTTTTTCCCTGATATGTATAACAAGTTTCAACATCTTTTAATCGACGACGCTATCTTAGTCGTCGAAGGAATGGCAAGTTTGGATGATTTTACACAAGGCAATAAAATTGTGTGCCAACGCGCTTTTACCATGACAGAAGCACGTCAACATTTTGCAAAATCTTTATTAATTAAAATTCACGATCAGTCTTTCATGAAAGAAAATGCTTCGATCTTGAAAAAAATCCTTAAACCCCACACGGGCGGCAAATTCCCACTGCAATTGGAATATTACAAAGAAGACATGAAAGTAAAAATTAATTTAGATGCTCGCTGGCATATCCACCCCAACGACGCCCTCTTGCTTGAACTAGAAACACTGCTAGGGGAAGAGGCGGTAATAGTTTGTTATACGTAAGTAGCAGTTCAGTGGAAGCTGCACCGAATACGCCCGCCCCGGAAGGGGAAAACCTTCAAGCATTAAAGATCGCCCAACACCTCACTTTTCACAGACTCCACAACGACGCCTGTTGCCTTAGCGGGGCGGCCACGACGACGCGTCACTTTTACGCGATCAGCGACCTCTTTTTTCACTTTCGTCACACGCACTTTCTTTTTAGGTGTTTTTGATCGGAACTTTAATGCAATGGCTTTATCCCAACGCTTTTCCATTTTTTGAATAGAACGGATAATGGCATAGATTTTTTTCACTTGTTCTTTTGCCAATCTTAAATCTTGTCGCGCATGCACCATGGCTTGCTGCTGCATTCTCACTTCTTCCATAGCCGCTTGGTATGCGTCTTTTGCTTGCGCTATTTGCTTTGCGTCCCCTTTTTTCATCAATGCCATTCTTTTCTTTTTTAACACACGACGCTTAGCAATTAATTTGCTAAGTTGTGCCGCCATGGTTTTCATCGATTTTTTTAAAGATTGGATGGTTTGCGTTTGTGTTTTCAACTCAATTTGATAAGAAGAACGAATGGTTTCAGTAATATCTTTATTGATAGCCACAGCAGAATGTTGATTTTTCAATGCCGCTTTTCCCAATTTATTGTTAGCCACCGTAGCACTCCTATAAAAAACAATTGAACATGAAGGAGGAAGATAATAACAAAAAAAATTTCACATTGAAAATATAAAAAATAATTATTATTTTTTTATCAATTTTGCATAATAAAACCCATCATTTTCATATTCAGGCAAAATTTGTTTTCCTATTTTTAATGTAATTCCCTGGACTTCATCCAGTGCACCCACCTCACAATCAGCGTGTGCTGCAACAAACTGATTAAGCATCACTTCATTTTCTTCCTTAAAAACAGAGCACGTGCAATATAATAAAATGCCGCCCGATTTTAACAGTGGCCACAGCGCGTTTATCATTTTTTGTTGCAACTTGGCTGACTTCATGACATCACTTTCTTGTCGAAGCCACTTAATATCAGGATGTCGTCGTATGACACCCGACGCAGTACACGGCGCATCTAACAAGATGCGATCAAAAACTTTTTTGTCCCACCATTTATCTGGCGTAGCAGCATCCGCTACTTTTACTTCTGCAGTTAAAGACAAGCGCTTTAAGTTTTCATTAATACGTGTTAAGCGCGATGCGTCTTCATCAATGGCCAACACCGACAACGTCGGCACGCGCTCTAACAAATGCGTTGTCTTGCCCCCTGGCGCAGCACAAGCATCCAACACCCGCTGATAGGGTTGCGCATCGAGCAATAACGCCGCCATTTGCGCACTGGCATCTTGCACCATGCACTCTCCTGACATAAACCCCGGCAATGCCGTCACTTCCACAGGATCCAATACCCACACTGCCGTAGGCACCCACGCATGCAAACTACTCTTTAATCCCATCGCCGCTAATTTTTCACAATACTGCTCGCGAGATATTTTTTTTAAATTAATGCGCAACGTCAACGGTGGTTTTTTATTATTATTTTCTGCAATGGCTTGCCACGCGTCTGGCCAATCTTTTTTAAAATGTGACAACATCCACGCAGGATGCGCATAACACACTGACGCTTCTTGTTGTATTGCAACCCGCCATTTTTCTTGATCTCTTAAAAAAGAACGCAAAATGGCATTGACTAGATTTTTAGCCCACGCCTTTTTCAATCCCACCACCGCTTCTACCGTCTCCTTAACCGCTGCATAAGCAGGCAAATGCATTGCTGACAATTGATACAAGCCCATCAAGATCAAAATAAAAACATCTTGATCTTTTTGTTTCATTTTTTTTGTTAATAACCCTTCTGCGACATAAGCGAGCTGATTATAAAAACGCAACACACCATAGCTAAGCTCCTTGGCAAAAGCGCGCCCTGGCATATCCGCCTTCAAATGCTTATTAAATGATTCTGTCAGTGATTTTTTGCACACCAACACCTCTAACAAAACCGCCACTGCCGATAAACGTGAATTCATGATCTGCACCTTTTTTTATATGTTGTTTTTCTAAATAAACTTCGCTACATTGCCCGGTACGACTTCCTCTTTTAGGAACTGCACCATGAACGCAAAAAAATTCTGGGTAACACACGTTGGTTTATTGATCGCCGCCTTTGCAATCACCCTCACCCCCTTCCAACGCGCCCTGGCTGATGACCATAACAGCCCTATAGGGGTATGGAAAAGCATTGACGATAAAACACATCAACCCCGCAGCATCATCAAAATCTGGGAAGAAGATAACCAGCTTCACGGCAAAATAGTCAAAATCTTCTACAAAGAAGGCGAAAGTGAAAAAGATCTTTGCACCAAATGCGAAGGGGATGACAAAGATAAACCTATTTTAGGCCTCACCATTTTGCGCGGCTTTACTGAACACAAAGAAAACGTTTGGTCAAAAGGCACCATCTTAGATCCGGAATCTGGCAGAGTCTACCGATCTAAGCTCACACTAAAAGATGAGGGCAAACAATTAGACGTACGCGGCTTTATTGGCATTTCTTTATTGGGCCGCACACAAACCTGGATGCGCGAAGAATAGGGGCCACGCGCGAACGCTTACAAAAATTTATTAATGAGTTTGCGCGCAATACTCATGGCCGCTGGCAGAGGCGGCAAGGCTGAAATTGAAAACCATTGTGCATCTTCTATTTCTTTAGGATCACGCTGAATTTCACCACTGGCATATTCTGCAATAAATCCAAGCATAAAAGAGTCTGGAAAAGGCCAAGATTGACTGGTGACATAGTTTAAATTTTTAATTTCAATCTTGACCTCTTCCCTTACCTCACGTACCACCGCTTCTTCTGCAGATTCCCCTGGCTCTACAAAACCGGCTAAAGCGCTGTATATCCCAGGGCGAAAATGCGGAGAGCGTGCCAATAATAATTCATTACCTCGATGGATCAACACAATAACGCAAGGGGAGATACGCGGAAACACCAATAAATGACAGACCAAACACTGCTTAGCGCGCTCATCTGCTTTCAACTGCAATGGTGCGCCACAACGACCACAAAATTGATGATTGCGATCCCACGTTAAAATTTGATGTGCGCGACTGGCAATATTAAACAATGTATCGCCTAATACATCATGACTCTGGCGCAACCCAACCCACTGCGCAGCAGGTAATGCAGCAGGCGCCGCTGCTTCAACAGCATATACCGGCGCATTATTTAATTTTCCTAAATAATGTTGTCGCAATGCTTTGGCAGGTGAGTTATCTCCGAAGGGCAATGCAGCGACTTCTTGGGCGTTATACAACAATAACTGATCTTCAACAAAGACAAACCAATACGCCGCCGCTGTTGCTTCTGTGATCACCAGCTCAGAGACAAAATGATAAGGCATACGTTAACACCGTCTTTCTAACGGCACAAAATGACGCTCTGTAGGCCCTGTATAAAGTTGGCGTGGACGACCAATACGACGCTTAGGGTCGCTTATCATCTCATTCCATTGCGAAATCCAACCCACCGTGCGCGCCAAGGCAAAAATCACCGTAAACATATTTTTAGGAATGCCTAACGCACGTAAGGTAATGCCTGAATAAAAATCAACGTTAGGGTATAACTTTCTTGAAACAAAATAATCGTCTTCTAATGCGATTTTTTCTAATGCTAATGCCACTTTAAATAAAGGGCTGTCATGGATACCTAACTCTTGCAACACCTCATGGCAGGTTTGACGCATCACCATGGCACGCGGATCAAAGTTTTTATAAACACGGTGCCCAAACCCCATCAAGCGAAAATCATCTTCAGGATCTTTAGCCCGCGCAATATATTTAGAAATATTTTTAGGTTCACCAATTTCTTCAAGCATATTTAAACATGCCTCATTAGCACCCCCATGCGCTGGCCCCCACAATGCAGCAATGCCTGCTGCAATACACGCAAAAGGATTTGCACCCGTTGACCCTGCCAAACGCACCGTAGAGGTTGATGCATTTTGCTCGTGATCAGCGTGCAAAATGAAAATACGATCTAATGCGCGTGACAATACTTTATTATGAATATAGGTTTCTGTTGGCACAGCAAACATCATTTGTAAAAAATTTTCAGTGTACGTTAACTCATTTTGCGGAAAAATAAATGGCTGGCCAATCGAATATTTGTAACACATGGCTGCAATCGTAGGGATTTTCGCAATTAATCGAAAGGCCGCCACGTTGCGATGATCTGAATTTTTAATATCCAGTGAATCATGATAAAACGCAGACAGCGCGCCCACCACACCCAACATAATTGCCATCGGGTGCGCATCACGCCTAAACCCATTAAAGAAAGAACGAATTTGCTCGTGCACCATGGTGTGATTATTCACGGTTTTCACAAATTGACTTTTTTGAGATACGTTTGGCAATTCGCCATTTAGCAAAAGATAACAGACTTCTAAAAAATCAGATTGCGCCGCCAATGCTTGTATCGGATAGCCACGGTAATACAAAATCCCTTTCTCGCCATCAATATACGTAATTTTAGATTCGCAGGCGGCCGTTGACATAAACCCCGGGTCAAACGTAAAGATATTGGACTTTGCCAACGTCGTAATATCAATCACTTCATTCCCTAGCGTGGCTTGATAAATAGGCAAAGTGACCGTTGTCTTTTCTGGCCCATAAATTATTTGCGCGTTTTTATCAGTCATGCTTTCTCCTTTAAATAAAATGATTGCTTGAGCTATCGATGGCCATAAGGATCTCAAACCCAAAACCATGACGTCAAGTGATAATCATAGCCTGAAATGAGTCACGCCATTTAAACTTCCTGTCTTATACTTAAATTATTAAGTTAAACAAGGTTTCATCTATGCCGACTGAAACTGAATATTCTTTGACAATAGATCCCGCTAACAATGATGCCTTAGAAATGTGGGAAGAAGATCAAGTCGCTATTAGAGGAAAATCGTTGACAGTCACTTCGCTCAACCTCAATCAAGATGCACTCAGAAAACTCTGTCACTTGGCACAAACACATGAAGGGGATTTGACCCTGGATTTTAGCCCTTATCTACGCAATATATCCTACACACAAGCCCCTAACGGGCCCAACCAAGACGATGTTTTTGACGTGCTCTGCCGCATCATCACCTATGGCGATAGTCCATTATATGTCACAAATTTTTCTGAATTTGGCGATTTAGCCCTTAAAAAAGCCAGTGTTTTATTAAAAGCACTGGCCCATCGTACCTTACCAATCACATTACTCGGCAAGCTTCAATTCGAAACAACGAATATCCACAACCCTCTTTCAGAGGCAATCCATCATCACTTAACACGCCTTGCCTTTCCTGAGAGCCGGCTCCCCGCTCCCCTCTTACCAAAGCGCGCTAAAAATTTTGACGACTTGATCGAGCAGCTCCGTTTAGCATTAATAAACTCACCCCCCCACAAAAACACAGCAGAAGTGTGCAATTTTACGCGTCACTTGCAAAAAATTGTCGAGGGAAAAGACACGCCCAGCCATAAATTACTCGCCGCAAAACTGCTCAAAAAAGAGTACACACCCCTCTTTGCGTTGAACAATACACAAAAGCTATGGCGCTTATGGTTAAAAATCTTGGCTCTTATTCGACACCCTCAAAACCAAGAAAAAAGAAAGCACTTTAAAAAAATACGTCAAACTGATTCAAAAAGCGTCTTCTTTCGACCGTCCCACCCAAGCAAGACCGCTTTTCATGAAATAAAAGAAGCCCTTCAACCCTCGCTCACGAGATAAGCTTCTTGGGCTTGAAGACTCTAGGATTTTTTCGCTTAATGCGGGGTGGGATGAAAAAAACTTTGCCAAAAAAATCCAGCGGGGCATTATTTGACCCGGGAGAAAATTAAAATGAAAAATTCCAACCGTTATTCCATTCCACAGAATGAAGATTATGAGCCAAACTCAAATAACGAGGTGTTGAGAAATTATCTTGGCATAAAATCAAAGGAAGATATGGAGGTATTAGAAGAGCAAGAATTGGAACGTACTGAACTAGAATTACTAAATATTTTCGATAATAAACATAAGTTTACAGCTAATGATATCTGTAATATTCACGAGCTATGGTTGGGTGACATTTATTCTTTTGCAGGTAAATATCGTACCGTGAATATGGCAAAAAATGATTTTCTATTTGCACCTTCCAGCCGCATAGCGCACCTGATGGCGGAGTTTGAAAGTAAACATCTTGCAAAATACACCCCTTGCCGTTACTCCGATAAAAACGAACTGGCATTCGCCTTAGGCGTAGTGCACATAGAATTAATTTTGATTCACCCATTTAGGGAGGGGAATGGCAGAATAGCTCGCTTACTTGCTGACCTCATGTCCATGCAAGCCAGTGAACCCCCTTTAGATTACACATCCATTGATCAAACAAAAAATAAAAATGGATTTAAAAAATATATCTTAGCGATTCATGCAGGGGTGGGTGGAAACTACGAACCTATCCAAGAAATTTTCAAGATGCTCTTGAAAAACTAGCGCTTAATATCTTGATATATTTTTTTGTCTCTTCTGTGCAGAATGACGATTTTTAGCGTGTTGTGACTTTTCTTTATGACCCCTTCGACGCCACAAGACGTTCTCACAGAGCGAGCAATCAACCTCTTTCTGGTTGCTGCATCTTTAAGGTAGGGATTTGTATCAATCAACATTTTTGTCTGCATAGGCACATTATAGCACAACATCCTCCCCGATTTATATACCCATCGCACCTGAAGATGCGATGGGTATAGAGGTCAGCCCTGTAACCTTGATATGGGTAGAAAACAAGACAGAGGAGCACAGAATTAAAATTCTTAGCATTGTTGCGTGAGGATTCGCATCTTGAGATAATTTGATTTTTGCCTTTTTCAATTATGGATCTCACTGTGAACCCAATACGGCCTGTCAATTTAAACTTGCTGACCATCCACTTGCCTATCGCCGCCATTGCTTCTATCTTGCACCGCGTTTCTGGCGTTATTTTATTCTTGTTTATCCCTTTTGCGCTGTGGATGCTCTATCATTCTCTACATTCTGAAACTGATTTTGTTTTTTTGACACTCACACTCAAAAAACCTCTTTTCAAACTGCTCGTATGGGGATGGCTCACTGCGCTGGCTTATCACTTACTTGCAGGCTTCAGACATATTTTGGCTGACGCCCATATAGGCACTTCTAAACAAGGAGGTGCACGCGGCGCGTGGCTAGTCATTATTTTGGCGTTTATCGCAAGCACAGCAATAGGATACTGGGTATGTTAAGGTACATCACAAGTTTAAGCGCAAGCGGATTGCGAGATTGGTTTATCCAACGTGTCACTGCGGTATTACTGGCCGCCTACACCTTGTTAATCTTCGGGTTTTTATTGACGCATCACCCCTTACATTACACGCAATGGCAAGGGCTTTTTACACTCTCCTGGATGCGGGTCTTTACCGTTTTTACCGTCTTTAGCCTGTTGTTTCATGCCTGGATTGGCTTATGGATTGTCTCAACAGATTACATCAAAAAACCCTGCATACGCATGGGCTTTCAACTTTTCGTTATCTTCGCTTTGCTCGCTTGTTTGCTGGCGAGCATTTTAATTGTGTGGGGATCTTAATCAATGGCAATGGCAAATTATTCATTTGATGCAATCATCATCGGCGCAGGCGGCGCGGGCATGCGCGCCGCACTGCAGCTTGCCAATACAGGCTTAAAAGTCGCTTTAATTTCAAAAGTGTTCCCTACGCGTTCACATACCGTCTCTGCACAAGGCGGCATCACTTGTGCCTTAGGCAATGCGGATCCTGAAGATGATTGGCGTTGGCATATGTATGACACCGTTAAAGGATCTGATTATTTAGGCGATCAAGATTGTATTGAATATATGTGTAAAACAGGCCCTGAAGCCGTCTATGAACTAGAACACATGGGCTTGCCTTTTTCACGCATGAATAATGGCAAAATTTATCAGCGCCCTTTCGGTGGCCAATCAAAAAATTTTGGTGGCGAACAAGCTGCACGCACCTGCGCCGCGGCAGACAGAACAGGCCACGCGCTTTTGCACACGCTGTATCAAAAAAACATCCAAGCCAAAACTCACTTTTTTGATGAATGGTATGCCCTTGATCTCATCAAAGAAGGTCATCGCATCTTGGGCGTCACCGCGCTTTGCATTGAAACAGGCGAAGTCGTTTACATCAAAGCACGCGCAACCGTATTAGCCACCGGCGGTGCAGGTCGCATTTATCAATCCACTACCAATGCCCTCATCAACACTGGCGATGGTTTGGGCATGGCCTTGCGCGCAGGCTTGCCCCTTCAAGACATGGAAATGTGGCAGTTCCACCCTACCGGCATTGCAGGCGCAGGCGTATTAGTCACCGAAGGGTGTCGTGGCGAAGGCGGCTATCTCATCAATAAAGATGGCGAGCGCTTTATGGAGCGCTATGCGCCACACGTCAAAGACCTCGCTTCGCGGGATGTGGTTTCTCGCGCCATCGCTATTGAAATTCGCGAAGGCCGTGGCTTTGACATGAATGGCATTGGCTATGTCAAATTAAAACTCGACCACTTGGGCCCGGATGTTATCAAATCAAGACTGCCTGGCATTCGCGAGCTTTCCATCAATTTTGCGCATGCTGACCCCATCACAACCCCCATCCCCGTTGTGCCCACCTGTCATTACATGATGGGCGGCATCCCAACCAATGTGCATGGCCAAGCCATCACCTTAGACCACAAAGACAACAGCACGGTCGTGGAGGGCTTATATGCCCTTGGTGAATGCGCATGCGTT
>Ga0209515_10002394_pt1 | contig 28968 bp, 22 predicted proteins | sample Subgroupgradi54m_FD_187454 | JGI IMG/M metagenome (GOLD analysis project Ga0209515, IMG submission 187454) | Subsurface groundwater microbial communities from S. Glens Falls, New York, USA - GMW60B uncontaminated upgradient, 5.4 m (SPAdes)... ... | reverse complement strand
GATTTCTTTCGTTACGGCTTGTATGGAATTGGAGAAGCCGTCTGTAAATTGAAGAGTTTGGGTAACCGTAAGATTTCCGTTTGCGTCTTCTTGGTAGGTCATGCTCGTGATGCGCCCTGTTCGAAGCTCCTCAATGGAAGTAATTCTGCTCTCGGTGTTGTAGGTGAAGCGGACGGTTTCGCCGTTTCTGTCCGTTACGCTGACAAGTCTCCCTTGAGAATCAAATGTCCGCTTTGCCTCATAAACGATCCCTTTCAAATCTTGGGAAGCGAAACGGGAGAAACTGACTCTGTCCCGGGCCTCGGTGAGATTTCCTCCTGCATCATGGGCGTAAGTGAATTCGTGAAGCTCGTTGGCGGCGGATAAGATTTTCTTCGTGTTCCCATGCATCTGAACCGAGCGCAGGATGACATTGCCTGTTTCCACTCGGAAGTAAGGATCCGCTTGGACGCCTCCCAAAACAAACAGGGGTTCTGTCACGATCCCCCGGTTTCCTGAATCAAGGATTACCTGAAGCCCATCGATCGTGAAATCAAACTGGACCTCATAGCGCTTCCCTGCCTGGGGGGTGTGTTTTGAGATAATCACCTCTTCCCGCTGGGCGAGGAAGGCCACGCTATCAACTATTTCTTGGACAGGCCTTTTCACCTTGAGTTTGAAGAATCCGTTTTCAATGACAAGCCGGACCGTGCCTCTTGCTTCTTTTCCCCGGATGAATTCACCCGGAATCACAAATCCTGTCTCAAGGAGGAGGGCAGACGCGCCCTGGCCGACTTCGAATTCCGCCGTGATACTCGGGAGGGTCAAGCCGGGAGTGGGTGGATTGATAAGGAAGGAACTTTCCGTGAAGCTTGCTTTATCCACCAAAAGATCCCTGTTATAGAGAGCGAGAAGATTTCCCCGCTCATCTGTCCTTAGGATCCCCTCCCGGATGAGGTCGTGAATGGGTTTTACGGCCGAATCGGGATTAAAGTCTTTAAGGGCCCGCAGGGCCTCGAGATTCATTTCTTCCCGGAAGGTGCGTAGAACATTACCTGCTGCATCAAGGAGCTTCACATCAATTCTTCTTCTACCCGGGGCTTCGGGGAGCGTAATCGTCTTCACACTCGAATAGGCTTCAGGGGTGGAGAAGGCTCCTCCATCGATCGAGTAACTCCATTGGGTGGGATTCTCAGCGAGACTTCCAAAGTTAAGCTCAAGGGTTGCAGTGCCTTGGGTGAGGTCCGTAAAGCGCAGGCTTTGGAAATAGCCTACAGGGATTTCGGTCTCAAGAAGAATGGTGTCTATGAAAAGCGCCACAAGGCCCGCTTTGTCCCGGATCTCGACCTGGACTTCTTTGGTTCCGTTGCCGGAGGGGAGGGTGAAGGATTTGGTTTGGGCAAAACCCTCCCAGTCAGACCAGGTCGTTCCTCCGTCGGATGAGAAACGCATCTTGTCAACGCCGCTTGTAGCATCCGATCCCGTAAGAGTGAGCGTGACATCCGGGGAATGGGCGTGAGAGGCGTCGTCATTGATTTTGATGGAGCCCCCAGGGGCCGTTGTATCAAGGACGATGGTATCGGTGAAAACCGCTGTGTTTCCCGCCTTGTCGAAATATTTCACGTGAATGGTTTTGGAGCCGTCCCCCGCCGGCACCGTGAAGGATTTTGAGGTGGCATAATCCTCCTGGGAGGTCCAGTCGGTGTTATCCGTAGAAAAGCTCATCTTGACGACCCCGCTTCCTGTGCCGTCTTCTCCAGAAAGATTCAGAGTGACGTCTCGGGAGCCGGTGTAAGGGCCTCCTGAATTGATGTTGATGGAGCCTGTGGGAACCACCGTGTCTTTTACGATCGTGACGGATTTCTTGGTGCTCAGTTTCTGAATCGTATTCTTCGCCTGGATATCAAAGGTGTTGTTTCCCTCGGTATTGAGATTCACGGTATAGGACCACGTGGTGTCCTGATTGCGGGCAATCACTTCGGTACCGTTGATGACGATTGCGGTATGGGCCTCTTTGGTCCCGGTAAAGGTGAAGATGGATTGATTGGTAGCATCAGGGATGGAGGAGGTCACGGCGGGCTCGGTCGGGGTGTTGACATTCAAGCCCTTGATCCGGATCACCTCGGTTCCGGTCCGGGTGCTTGAACTTGTAGTGCTCTGAGCCACCATCAAGCGGATCTCCTTGATTTTGGTCTTATTGACTGCGGCAATGATGCTTGAAGTCAAAATCTTCCAGAATCTCTCCGTAGAGGAAGCAATGTTTTTAAGCGTGAAGCGGTCCTTATTGCCGTTCACGTCAATGAAATCCACATGGAGTTTTCCGGAAGGGCCTTTCACTCCGAAGATCATAGAAGAAAGGCCGGAAAGGTCCCGGGTTTCGACGGCTGAGGTGGAAGCGTTATCAAAGGAAATGAGCATCGCAGAATAGGAGCCGGAAGCCGTGACATTGTAAGAGAGTGTGAATTGATTTGTGGAGCTAGTGTAAGAAAGGGCCGTCGGGGCACTTGATCCGGCAAGGATATAAGGAGAGGGACTTCCCGGAAGCGTCGTCACGTTGGAGGCCGTAAGGCCGGAGGTGTAGGAGAGGCCCGTGCTTCCACTCACCCAGGTTTCTTTTGCTTCTTCCTCTAACTGATTCAAACGGTCTTGTTCTGCGATGAGCTGATTTAATTCTTTCCTTGCCCTGATCTCGTCTTTTGTTGTCTGACTCGCCTCCAAGGCTTGCAGGTATTTTGCAACAAGCCAGTCAATGTCCCCTGTTTCCTTTACTCCCTCCTCGGTATAGGCATAGGCTTGTTTCCTTGTGAGGACGTAATGGGTGTTGGAGCCAGCGGCCTCAAGGTCCGCGGCGCTTGGGCCCTCCTTCAAATGCTCATCGGGATGAGTATGAAGAGAGAAGGCGGCTTTCCTTAAGATCTCCCTTGCAGCGGGTGAGGCGGTAATCTCGTCTTCATTCCCAGAGCTTATCAGCACGGTCTCTCCGTGGAGGACGAGGGCCGCAATCTCAATCCCTTCCTTTACGGAATGGTCATAAAGGGATTTTAAGTCTTCGCGGGAGAGGGGTTTCTTGAGAATGACGGCTGAGGCAAATTCAGGACGGAAAAGATCAAGGGCCTCCTCCAGGAAATAACGGTCGGTTTCGTAACCAAAGGAAGGAGCGTCTTCATCTTTGATTTCTTCCTTCTCTTCCTCCTGCTTCTCCTCTTCTTTCACAGGCGAAAGAGGCGATTCGTCACTCAGGAATTGAGTCGATGTCTCGACAGGAGGAACTTCGGGATCGGGAGAGGGTGTCTGGGTAAGCTCTTTTTCAGCCTGATCACTTTGAAGCTCACCCGAAGATTGAACCGGCCCCTGGGCCCAGGCGATTTGAAGCGTGGCGAAGGTAAGGAGAGTTATTAAAGCGGCGAGTTTGAAAGCAAGACTCTTCCTAGGTTGCGGATTCCCGGTCGTCATCTTCTTAAAATAAAACTTGCCCGCTTCCAAGGCGCCCGTCAAGGCAAGGAAAAAACAAATTCGCAACTGATTGAACAAACTGGCGAATGAGACCGGCCCTGCGAGCCTGTTAGCGATTGATGCAGCCTGTAGCCTTTCGTTTGGCATCGCTTCTGTTCGTTGCGGGGTGAGCTTTTTCATGGTCTCATACTCCTGAGCTCATTGGACCCAGATAAGGAACGGATAACAGGCATCTCTCAGAGCGACAAGAAAGCCGGGTAAGAAAAAATGGGACGTGGCTCACGAACCGAGCCAGTTGGCTCACCCGGTGAGCCAAAATGGGAGATTTTCCCTTAAGAAAAGTCCTCGACCCTGTTTTTGGGGGTCTGCCTTTCCCTTGTTTTGCTTTTGGACCGAGCGTTTCCATTCCTGGTATCCGGAAGGAACGGAAGCTTGAATTGCTTTAAGAGCCTTTTTCAGCTTTAAAGCTCTTCCGATCTGGCTGGGCTTTTAGACTGGGCTTACTTTGTCTGGCTGGGCTTTTTTGCGAGAAGGAAAGGCTGGATTTACTTCAACTTCGTTTTCTTCCTTCCCGAACTGCGAGAAAAGACTGCCATCCTCTTTTGGTTTTGTCAAGAGTTTCACAAAGATTTCTTGAAATAATTTTTTCTGCGAGCATCTTTGACCTAACTTCTTCCCCCTGTTTGGGCCTCTTAGACAAAACAGATCAATTTGAATCATTCTCTCGCTTGGATTTGTAAGAGAGGAGTTTTCAAAACAGCTTTCATCGGGTATAGTCATCAATGAAATCCGGGGAGGAGGGCTAGGCCGCGCAAAGCCCAGCCAAGGCAACACGCGGCCAGAGCCATCCACAAGGCCTCTTCGCCCCTCCCAATCCTTAGAAAGAAACCTTTTTCTCCTGCGAACCATTTTTGCTGATGTTTTCTTATAAAGCCTAGCGAAGCGGTATCGTTTTTTTGCCGGGTGGGCCGGATCATTATCCACTTGGCCCGTCCTAGATACCAGATTCCTTGTTGTTTTCATCTGTCCCTCCAATAAAAAAGCCTGATTGCCGGGGGTTATGTTCCCTCAACAGCAACCAGGCTGTCATCTCTTCTGAGAGACCCTTGGCTTTGCGTCCCCGCCTCACGGCGGGTTTGCCCTTTTAAAATTCCTTCAATTACAAGACAAAGAACGAGCGCTTCGAATCGGTGTAAGACCGCCCAAGCTTTCTCGCGATCTTGGGCAATCTTTCAATCTGCCTGTTGAGACGGCTGAAATAATACAGCCTGAAGAAACGCCAGATCACACCTGGACGATTCAGACGGCTCAGAATGACACAATTGCAGACGCGCTTCTTAGCCATTGTTCTCTCCCTTTTTCCTGTCCGGAGTTAAGCGGGAATCAAAAACTTTCAAAAGCTCTTCCGCGATGCCAATCCCTCTTTGAGAATCCTCCTCTGTGATACCTGGGTATTTTTTGAGGAGTGCGATTAATTCTTCAAAAAGACCCACAAGACGACTATCCTGTGGGCAAAAGTGGTGAAAAATATCGTCGATGCTGTTTATAGTTCGTTCAACTACGATAGGTTCTCTTTTAATCTGAGGGAACGTTAGGATATGAATTGCTACGGTCATCTTATTATTGAAAAAGGCTTTGAAGAGAAGTTCTGACTTGTCTTCCCTCGCAACATATTTTGTGAATACTGATTTAATAAAATGCCTCGAGGATTTGACGAGTTTTCCTAATCTCAACTCCCACCACCACAATTTGAGGTAGCACGTTCCCAAGACAATATCCCGCAACTTCTGGTATTTAGCCTTCGGGAAACACCTTTCGTGATGGCCGTAAGCCTCCGCAAAAGATAGGATCAATGACCAGTTTTTATAGATGAACTTGGCGAATTGTTTCCTTTGAATCGGAGAGGATTTCTCAAGACGCTCCAGTAGCGAGTTGATGACGGTTCTTAGTTCTGCCTTATCTTCGCTGATAAATTCCCGAAGCGTCATCATATGCTCTTTGATGCGACGGATTTTTTCGCTGTCATCCCCGGTAGTCCTTCCCCGGATAATGCCGTCTGTGATCATGCTGAAATAATAAAGAGCGTGGTTTGCATTGTGATGTTCCTGGAGGGTGTGAAATTCCTGTTCAGATTCATTAGGCCTCTTCTCAATCCGCACGATTCCCCTATTTTGGTCTCCGTAGGGGTCCACGAGCTGATCCTCCTTTACCCTTCCCGGCTGGGGAACCTTTGGATTTCCACCTGATAATTTTTCTATCTCCTTACAATCCTTGTTTTCCATCGCTTATGGCCTCCAATCAATTCCTCCTAGTACATTTGAACCGTAGCAGGGCTTAATTAAATCGACAAGGGTAACCGATAAGATAGTTTTTAGATTATTTAATAGTACTATTGATATCTTATCTATCCCCTGCTATATTTAAGGGTTAGGTAGGGTTCGTGAGGGAAAACTGACAGGGAGGCGTTCAGAAAAATCCGTTTTCAGGCCTATGTACCAAGAAATTTTTGAGAGATATAAGGAGGAATTCCCTGGTTTTCCGAATGCCAGGAGACCAAGGGTGGGGTCCGTCATCAAGACCATCCGGATTGACAAGGGTATCCGCCAGATGGATTTTGCCAAGACCGTCCAGATCAACGAATCAACCCTCAAGAATATAGAGAATGACCATCAGCAAGCCACGACCGTTGAGAACCTAAACAGATGCGCTCAGGCGTTGGGGGTGTCGATTGAGGGGCTTATTCTGATGGGGAGGGAATGGGATCAAGCCAATTACTTTGCCCTCAAACGCTCTGCACCTCAGAAAATTGAAGGGATCAGGATCCGGAAGCGGGCGCCCATTGAATGGCACGAAACGGTCCGGATTCGCTTCAAGGATTTCGACCTCACGCCTATTTCGGCGCCCATCAATGCAAGGAAGGACTTCTTCTGCGCCCGCATCGTCCTGCCTCCAAAGCGTTCGATTGAAAAGTTAATTCTTGGAACGCATAGCCCAGTCGTTGGCTTCCTTGCAGAGGGATTTAACCTCAAAATCACCTATGGCGAGAAAGAATACCCCCTTACAGGCAGTCAGGCCTTCGCCCTTGACGGTTTTTTTCCCCATTCGATTATTAATGATGATGAAGATCATGCCGCCACGATCTATCTGATAACAAAGCTTCCAAACTACACCAAGGAACGGCTTTCCTATCAGATAAGCGGAAAAACGCTTGAAGAGATGAACATCGCGCAGGGAATTGAGCGTGTCCGGGAATTCTCATCCAACCGGCCTGAGCGTCCTTTATCAGTCCAACATCTTGCAGACCTCACAGACCGCATTGATTATCAGCAACTCCACAAAATCATCAGACTAAGAAAGAATTCTTCTGTCGTCTACTGGGAGAAAATTGAAGATATCTTAGGCGGAACCGGAGTCTCAATCGAAGACTTCCTGGAATGGTCTTATAACCGGATTCCCCAGCCTTTTTATTTGGCGACAGCCGCCACGAGAGCAAATACAGAATACTTAACAGAGGGAGTGAGGATTTATCATGTAACACCGCCTGGCATCAAAAATCACTTCCTTTGCGGTGAGATTTTTATCGAGGGGAAAAAAGCGAAGGGCTGGGCGCGGAAGGATTGGGCAATGTGCGCCCTTTATCTTGAACAGGGCGAGCTTGAAGTCACGGTGGGAGGCAAATTAAGAAGCCCTCTGCCTCTCTCGAAAGGCGAGAGCATTTATTTCGATGGCAGTCTTGGGTATGTGCTGAGAAATCCTGTCACCACTCAGGCAAAGGCATTTCTTGCGACCTATCCTGCGATTCAGATTTAAACTTGATCTCGAATCGTTGATCTAGGATTTAGATTTAACAGGCTTAGCGGCGGGGTTTAAAGTACCGGCCTCTGTGGCAAGCACCTTTATCCGTTCGATGAAGACATTGAGATCGAATGGCTTGGTGATGAGCGTCTCAGGATCGAAGCCAACGCTTGTAAGAAGTCCGCTCACCTCATCTGCGTAGGCTCCAGAAAAGGGAATGATCTTAAGTGAAGGCTTGGCTCGAAGCGCCTCTTTAATCAGTTCATGACCCGCCAGCCCAGGAAGCTTCAAATCGATGATGGCGACATGACATTCGTTTTGCCGGATATATTCAAGCGCCGCATCCCCTTTGGTAAGGCATTTCACTTCATACCGCCTGGCTTCCAAATAATCTTTGAGAATCTCATTGATCTCGACTTCATCATCAACAATCAAAAGCTTGGTTTTATTGTTGCGGTATATTTTATCCTCATACTCGCTGTCAACCTCACCAGGCATGACCACCTTATTAAGGGCCTTGTTGATCAAAGCTTCGGCTTCGCTGAAATCCCCGAAGGGTTTCTTGATCACATCGTCTTCGGTAATCCCCAGTTTCTTCAAACGATCTCTTTCCTCGTCTATATAAGCGGTCATGATTACAACGGGGATCTTGATTTTTTTCTGCCGGAGACTTTCCAAGATCTCATAACCGCCTCGCCGCCTCCCCATACGGAGATCGAGAACAATGAGATGGACCTGGTAAGTCTGTAGGGCCTGCTCAACGATGGTCGGGTTAACCGTCGCGATCGGCTCATAACCCCGACGCCGGAAGTGCGTCACCAAAAGCTCTATGACTTGCTTTTCGTCATCGACGATTAAGATTGTGCTTTTTTTACCATCCATAGTGGACCCCCTGTATCTCCTAGTGAATGATTATCTCAACACCCGTCTCGCCAACCCGATCAGCTTTTCAGGATTGGCACAGGTCGGTTTGTCAATAAATCCATCGATCAAACTTACGATCCCCTCGCTTTCAAAAGTTGGATTGAGCGCGTCAGACGGTATGGCGGTAACCACAATAATCTTCGGCCTCTTCTCTTTCTCTCTGAAGCTCTTGATAATTTCAATTCCAGACACGCGTCCTTCCAATTTAATATCAACCAAAATCAAACTGTATTCCGTTTCCTCCATCTTCTGAAACGCCTCTTTTGCCGTCGTCGCATAATCCGCTTCATAATTCTCATATTCAAACATGGCCTTTATGTTAAAGCATATTTCAGGTTCGTCGTCGATAACTAATATCTTCTCTTTGCTCATAGCCGGTCCAAAATCCTAACCATTTCCACTCATGGGAATCCAGAATTTAAAAATGGCCCCCTCTCCAAGCTCGCTTTCCACCCATATCTTACCGTGGTGAATATTCTCAATATTATTTTTGCAGACATAAAGTCCTTGTCCATAGCCTGTTGCCGATAGATTAGCATCGTCGGGCTTTGGTTTCGTCGAAAATCCTTGCTGAAAAATCTTGTCGTGAATCTCCTTGGAAATTCCGGGACCATTATCTCTGAACTCAAAATAGGCAACTTGCTTGCCGTCTATTTCACTGTATGAACAATTCAATCGAATCAGCCTCTGATCCCGGTCCTTCATGGCGTCATTGGCGTTAATAATCAGGTTTTCGAGCACCCTTTCAAAGGGGGCATATCGAACACAAACTGCAAAGCCATCCGGCATCGTACTTTCATAGTCACACCCCTTAACGCCACTCGATTCTTTGGCGTCCTCCCAAATGACCTTGAAAGATATCTTCCGAAACGGCTGTTCCACTGTTTCCATTCCGCCAAGAGATGCCTCTGCGATATCAAGAACCTTATCGACCCCTTTACATATATCCTGTGATACCTTGTCAATTTTTGAACAGATCTCCACAAACCATTCTTCGTCATTTTCCTTAAAAGCCTTCTTGAGATCAGGAACATGATACATCGACAAGAAACGGGCAGGCGATTCCATGCCTGCTAAGGAATTCTTCTGCTCATGTTTGATCGTTCTAGCAAATCTTACTCTCTCGGCCACGTGCTCAGCTTTGATCTTGGCTTCCCTCTCTTCCAAAACAGTTTCAACCAAAAGCGCCTTTTGAATAGCTAATGACACTTGACTTGCGATTGTCGGAAAATAGTCTGTTTCCTCTTGGGCGAATTCCTGATCCGATTTCTTCTTACCAAGAACCAAGAGCCCTTTGTGATCCTCGTCAACCATTAAAGGGATGCACACCCTTGCTTTTGCAAGCCCCAGCCAATTTTTAGTCTCACTTGGGACTCTTTGAGGATCGAAATGATCGAGAGCTAAAATTGGTTTATGGTTCAATAAAAAATTACTGATGTCGGATTGCTCAAAAAAAGACTTTACACTATTCGCAAATTCATTTGGTTGGAGGCCGAAATACTCCAGCAGGCGGTATTTTTCTGACTTCCTATCACGAAAAAATATCATCGCAGATTCAAGACGAAATGTTTCTTCCAAGGTCGAAAGAACTGTCTTGCCAATCTGTTTGAGGTCCAAAATGGTTACAACCCGTTCCGAGAGGCGATTCAAAATTACTTTGATCTCCTGTTTTTTCTGAAATAAATATTTGTCAGTGATGTTGACAAGAACTCGTTCCACGGGACGGTAAATTAGAATGGCCGTTGCGATTCCAAGTGCCATGAGAATAAAAGGATCAGGAACTCCTAAGGCTTTCCCAATCACGGCTTGAATCAAAGCAAAAGGAAAGGCGATGACAGAAACAGCGGCAGCCACAATGCCTGCAAACACGATTGTCTTCTTGATTACAACTTCGATGTCCATCAGGCGATGACGAACGACGGCGTATGCAAGAACAGCTACATAGGCAGTCACAAGAATGTTCAAATGCGGTGGGAAAAGGGTGATGTTGAACCATGGCAGCCAATTTGTTGCACCGCCAAAATAACCAATCAAGGTCGAAACAAAGACGTATTTAATTTGCGTCGACGGTTGTCCGTGCGTCCTCTTATAACCGATGTATAGATTAAAGAGGCCATACAAAAATTGTCCAAGCCAGAGAGCGAAGTAGATATAAAATAAGTTTTCAACAACCGGCCAGTAGCCCCAAATATTTTTTTGGGCTACGGATTTGAATAACTGCAAAGAAAAGGTTGCATAAACGAAGTACAGATTGGCCGCATGGCAAGCCCAAAGAATCCATCTCCTCTTTTGTCTTTCCCCAAGCAAGGAAAAAGCAAATTCAAGATAGGCTGAATTGATCAAAATGATACCACTCGTTAGTATTTTGAACGCAAATAGACCTTCTGCCTCGCCACGTGCTAGGCCCCAAAAAAAGTATCCGACGCTGTATAGGCCTACGGTTAGTCCGAAGAAAAGGTAGGCTTGATTTGTACTATGCCTGGGTCTCTTTGAAAATACAAAAGCAGCAAGGCCCAAGCTGGAAAGTGTATTTAAGAGGCCGGTTAGACTGGTAAATGTCATTTGCCCTGCTTTACTTGCGCGCTGTACAAATATTATTCATTTGCCACCGGTCTCGCAGAATAAAGATTTGTTTAAATCCAATCTGCTGGAGTAGACCCCTCCAGTAATCTGGCTTTCGATAATATAAAATCCATTCCTCTCCGGAAGAAGTCGAGGCTACCTTTCTCATTAATTTTCGCGAACTCAAATTTTCGTAGGAGGAAAAAATTAGAAGCCCTTCAGATGGCAAAAATTGGTAAATCTCTCTAAGCATTTTTTCGGCGGCGGTGTTATTGAAGTAAATGAAAAGGCCTGAGGCAATCACGATATTTGGTTTCCAGGGTATCCGTGAAGACATTTTCTGCAAGTGATCCAAGCGGAAGATATCGCCTCGGAAGAATCTGATATTGTTTATTCGCTCTTTTTTGGCTAGGTTTTCGCCCAATCTCACACACGCCCTATCTTTATCAATGCAGATGGATTCAACATCACCGTTTCTATGTTCTTCACTAAGCTCGCGTAAATATCTTGCGCCACCAGAGGCAAGATCGAGCACACATGTCTTCCTACCCATTAATTTGTTATTGTGGATTTCATTCCACAAGACCCTCTTGATATCCTCTTTCCTTCCTCTTGTGGCCTGAACCGAGGGTAGGTTAAGCAGGGCTTTGTCGATAAACCGGCCAACAATGAACTTCCCCTCCGGGCGGTTATCGTACATGTGTTCGAAGTTAGCGCCGGATTCAGCGCCCGTAACGATGGTGCCGTAGCCGAGCTTGGACAATTTCAGGAGATTTTTGAGGATGCTTCGGTAAAAAAAATTTTCAAGGCGGGCGATAATTCTTTTGATCACTTCAGGTGCTTCCGCACACTGGTCAAAAAATCATCCGTATCAAACGGCTTATAGAGGTAATCCACATAACCTACCTCTTTTGCCTCTTCCCGCGTTCTGTTGCCTTCATAGCCAGTGATGAAAATGATTTGACTCTGGTGTCCGTTTGAATTGGCGATGAGTTTCCTAATGCGTTTGACGGTAGCGATACCGTCAAGGCCCGGCATCCTGATATCTGCAATGATCATGTCAAACTCCTTATTTTTTAGTTCTTTCAGCTTCGTGATTTCCTGGAAGGCGCGTTCACCGCTATTGACGGTGACTACATTTGAAAACCCGTTCCTTCTTAGAAGAGTCCTAAGTGTCTGCGTTACCAGTTCCTCGTCATCAATTACGAGAATGTCTTTTTCTGAAGTGTTTTCTTTCGGCAACTGATACGCGCAGAATTCGTCAAAGAATTTTAGGGTTTCAGTTTGAATTAAATCCCACTTATCGTTATGGAAATGGTTGTGCGACCCTGTGATGTATAATTTTGAAGGCATCCTTTTATCCAGCTTTTCATAAAGCTCATTGGTTTTCTGAACATCCATAACCTCGTCACGTTCGCCTCGGAAGAGCAGCAAGGGAATGGTCAATTCAGAAGCATGATCGATGATATCTGCCGAATGGATAATCTCATAAGTGAAGTCATACCAGCTATCAGATTTAAGCATGCCGTATCGATGGGGGATTTCTAGCTCCTCTCTCGGTATTTTGCCTTCGATCAAAAGGTCAAATAATCCTTTGTCATCCATAAAACGCTCAATAATTGGCGGAATCACTCCTTTGGCTTTAAAAAATTCTTTTACCTCTTGATTAAAACCGCTTTGGAACCAATATAGGAATGAATCTTTCAGGCAGGTGACTGTCGTGACCACGCTTCCAAATTTAATGCGCTTGTCTCTTAGTGAAGCAAGGAGCGTGATGAGCGCTCCTGTGCTGTGCCCTATGACGCAAATACGCTCTTTGTTTTGAAAATCATATTTCCGTGTTAAAAAGTTGATTCCTTCAATAAGATCTTCGACTGAATTTTGAAGAGTCCACTTTCCTGGTGTCCCCGCATGGCCCCGGAGGTTGTAAATCAACATCAAGTATCCATTGTCTGCGAAATATTGCCCATTAATTTTGTATTGTCTGTCACAATAGCCCAAGCCATGCGTGAAAATGGCTATGCCCTTGCATTTATCAAGGTCGGCGGGTCGATAAACCTTCCCTTTGAATAGGGACTTGTCGCACAAAAACTCAACGCGCTCAAAGACTGTTTGTTCCGCTTGTTTTGACTGGCTCAAGAATCAGCTCCGGTTGTTTTCCTTTTTCCGTAGTCTTTCCGAAATATACTCAATGACATCCTTTACCTTTTTCATCCTCTCCGCCTCTTCATCCGCTATTTCGAAGTTAAATTCTTCCTCGAAGGCCATCACCAATTCCACCGTGTCAAGAGAGTCCGCCCCTAAATCGTCAACGAAGTCTGCATCCGATACGACTTGCTCGGGTTTGACCCCGAGTTGCTCAACGATGATTTTTCTAATCCGTTCCTCGACGTTGGATTCCATCAGTTTCGCTCGTGGTGTTTATCGTCTACTTTAATTCCAAGTTTCTTGAATAGGGGTTTGAAGAAATGCCGCACGTCCTCCATCCCCGGGGAATGGATATCTCTTTCGATCTGTTTAATCCGTTTTGTCAGTTTTCTTCCGGGTGAAATAAGAAGGGGCCAGATGAGGAGGAGCGTGACGGGAATGCTAACCAAGGAAATGACGGTCCAAAACCTTTGCCATGTGGAAAGGAAGGCATCTGATCTCAGAAAAGCGTCTAAACTCTCCCACATAACTCTTAAGCATACCTCCGGCTTTTCTTCTTGAATCGACTAACCCAGATTTGAGCTGAAAGCAGTATAAGTGCAGCGGGCGACCTTCCAAATTACATGGAGGTCATCGTCATTATCTAAGGTATGACCTGGCAACAGCTTATCACAAGAAACGTCTTGGAGGGACTACTTTTTGGGCTTTTGGGCTTTAAAGATAGGACCGCTTTAAGGCAGGGATGGACGCGCCTGAAGCTCAAGTTCGATCGATCCCAAAAGGTCCTCGATCTCAAAAGGCTTGAGCATCATTTTGGCCTGACCTGAGTTTGTGATTTCCTTCGCCCTGCGGTCATCGGGATAGGCCGTGATGAACATGAAGGCACAGGATTTCCTGTGATGCCGGTAATGCTCTTGGATGATCTCAACGGTTTCCACGCCATCAAGTTCAGGCATTATTCCGAGCTCCGTTTTATTCCGAGTAATCCATAATCGTAGGCAAAACTCCTACCTTTCTATTCAAGTATACCTCCTCGGGTTGAGCAGCACCATTTAAATGGTGCAAATGGCTTCCTAGGGGAGTTAATTCCTCTCTCATGCTCTTCTGTAGACGTCTCTTATTTTTCGTCTAAAAATACTTCATGAAATATTCAAGAAGAGATTTGACGAAAAAATGTTATTTCTGTGGGCGTTTTTTTCGACCGGACGTTCGAATGGGTGATCGGCAAAAAAGTTGTTCTCAAAAGGGTTGTAAGCAAAGACGAAAGAGGGCAAGTCAGAAGAATTGGGTCAAGGCAAACCCGGAATATTTTCATGGTCGGTATGAAGAAACCCGTCGTTGGAGGGTAAAAAATCCCGGCTACCAGAAGGCATGGAGGGCTAAGCGTCGTGAGATACAAGACGAGATACACCCTGCAAGCCCAATGAGAATAATACGTTTCGTGGTGCTGGCGAAACTCTTTAAAGCCGAGATACAAGACAAAATATCTGTTTGACCTTTTCCACTGTAGTTTGTCTCATTATGAGACGCGCCAGCAGCAATCTTATTGTCGATCCCCAAACTTCTGCGTTGCTCGGCATAATCCGGGGATATTGTCTTTCTCCATATTAAAGGAAAAAAGGATGAGAGCATGATAAATCAGTTCTACTCAAACCCTCGAGCGTTGCAGCGCGTCCATGAAGGACCTTTGGGTCCCTACATGGACATGTTTGCGACGTACCTGCACGAAAAAGGCTACGCACAATTTACGGGGCACTCCCAAATCAGAGTCATTGCTAAGCTGAGCAAATGGCTTGAGCAGAGAAAACTTCAAATCGGCGATCTCGATGAGAAAAAAATCGATGAATTCATTCTGAGTCGAAAGCATTCTGGCCCTTTACGCCATGGTGAGGTAGCAGCACTCTACCGATCGCTTGAACAGTTGCGTCGCGTCGGAGCCATAAGAGCCCCGGCACCGGCGAAGGTCGCCGAGGGGCCGCTCGATCGCATCGAGGGTGCATTCAAAAAATACCTGGAACAGGATCGCGGACTTGTAAGAAAAACGATAGAAAGATATTTGCCCTTTGTGCATCAATTTCTGCTCGAATGTTTTAGTCAAACCCCAGTAACCTTTTCCAAGTTATGCGCAAATGATGTTACCGGCTTTGTCTTGCGCCATGCTCGGGATCATGGCCCCCGCAGCGCAAAGTTCATGGTTTCAGCCCTTCGGAGTTTCCTGCGTTTTCTCCGGATGCGTGGCGAGATATCCACGGAACTGGCGGCATGCGTGCCTGCCGTGGCTGAGTGGCGGTTGGCGACGTTGCCTAGGTCGCTTGAGCCGGAACAAGTTGAAAGACTCTTAGAGAGTTGCGATCGTCGCACCCTCTGTGGGAAGCGAGATTATGCGATCTTACTCTTGCTCGCGAGGCTTGGTTTGCGGGCCGGTGAAGTAACGACTCTTACATTGGAAGACATCGATTGGAAAGCTGGCGAACTGACAATACGAGGTAAAGGCGCCCGTCAGAATCGGCTGCCACTTCCCAACGATGTCGGTAGAGCACTTGTCACCTACCTGAAAAAGGGACGGCCGCGATGCTTGTCGAGGCGGTTTTTTATCCGATCATGTGCGCCTCTGACTGGATTTGCCAATCAACTGGCTGTTAGCGCAATCGTACGAAGAGTCTTCTTACGGGCGGGAATTTGCACCCCTCATAAAGGAGCCCATGTCTTGCGTCATAGTCTCGCAAACCGGATGCTGAAAAGAGGGGCTTCTCTTCGTGAGATTGGCGCGATTCTCCGGCATCAGCATCCGGACACAACGGCCATTTACGCAAAAGTTGATTTGACCTCATTACGGGAGATTGCATGGCCATGGCCGGGAAGCAAATCATGAGCGAGATGCGAAAAGCCGTAGACGAATATCTGGCCCTGCGGCGATCGCTGGGTTTCAGGTTTCTCTTCCACGAGTATATGCTTCATGACTTTGTATCGTACTTCGAGAAACAGCGATTGCCCTACATTACAATCCGGGCAGCTCTGCATTGGGCAAAACTACCGGCAAATGCCCACCCGCGACATTGGGCGAATCGCCTCAGTAAATTGCGCGGTTTCGCAAGACACTGGAGCGCCACAGACCCCCGCACTGAAATTCCGCCTCTCGGTTTAATATCCTATCGCTATGATCGAAGGGTTCCCTACATCTACACAGAGACACAGATTGCTCAACTGGTCAGGGCAGCCAAGCGCCTCCCGTCCAAAACAGGATTGCGCCCGTGGACCTACTCCACATTGTTTGGATTAATCGCGGTGGCCGGTCTTCGAATGAGCGAGGGCATCGACCTCAACGGAGAAGATGTCGATTGGAGCCGGGGCGTCATTACGATCCGCAGGACCAAGTTCGGTAAAACGCGCTTGATCCCCGTGCACCCCTCCACGCTCCGTAACCTTCGGAAATATATGCGATTTCGAGAGAGAATCCAATGTAAGCTCAAGACATCGAGTTTTTTTGTGTCCGAACATGGGGATCGATTAAGACGCGTGGCAGTGGGTTCGACATTCAGAAAAGTTTCGCAGGAAATCGGCCTGCGAGGCAAGTGCGCGAGCCATGGGCCGCGTCTGCACGATTTGAGGCACACACTGGCCGTCAAGACGCTCATGGACTGGTATCGGGCAGGACTCAATGTTGAACAACAGATGCCGAAGTTATCGACCTACCTCGGCCATACCCACGTAGCCGACACTTATTGGTATCTTTCAGCGACACCCGAACTGTTAAGCCTGGCCAGTGCTCGCTTGGAGCACATGAGAGCGGAACGACCATAAAAACCATCACTAATTTCCCCGCATTGCTTGAGGCTTTCTTCACGGACCGCCTTATGCGTCAGCGTCAAGCGAGCCCGCATACCATCGCCGCATATCGCGACACATTTCGCCTGCTTCTGTGTTACGCACGAGAGCGTTTGAAAAAACCGCCATCGGAGTTGGCCTTGGAGGATCTAAGCGCTCCCTTTATTAACGAATTCCTTTACCACCTTGAGAAAAAGCGAGACAACAGCGCTCGCAGCCGAAATCTCCGCTTGGCGGCCATCCATTCCTTTTTCCGATACGTGGCGTTTGAGCAACCGGAACATAGCGCCCTCATACAACGAGTCCTCGCCATTCCCTGCAAACGATGTGACCGTGCTTTGGTGGACTTTTTAACCCCTTCGGAGGTTAACGCTCTTTTGGCTGCGCCAGACCGTGGTACTTGGGGCGGCCGTCGAGATCACGTCCTTATGACATTCGCTGTTCAGACCGGACTGCGCGTCTCAGAGTTGATTGGTCTTTGTTGTCAGGACATCTCATTAGGCACAGGCCCCCACGTCCGATGTAATGGCAAAGGGCGAAAGGAACGTTGCACACCACTCACCAAGCATACGGTTGCAGTTATGCGCGCTTGGCTTCGGGAGCGAGGTGGGCAACCCTTGGACCCTTTGTTTCCAAACGCGCGCGGCGGGCGACTCAGCAGCGATGGGGTTGAGTACCTCTTGGCTAAACACGCAGCCGTTGCACAACAAACATGCCCATCGCTTGAAAAGAAACGGGTCACCCCGCATGTACTTCGTCACACGACCGCGATGGATTTGATTCAAGCTGGAGTAGACCCGTCCGTACTTGCCCTCTGGCTTGGACATGAGTCCATAGAAACCACACAGATTTATATTGATGCAACGATTAAGATGAAAGAAGAGATTCTCAAAAAGACTGCGTCACCCAAGACGGGCGCAAGGCGTTATCATCCCGATGATCACGTTTTGGCCTTTCTGAATAGTCTTTGATTATGCCGCGTGGTACTTGACCAAAGGTTGGTTCTTCGCCTAATATAAATAACAACTCGGAATAAAACGGCGCTCGGAATAATGCCCGTTATGCCGAGCTCGGCATAACTGGCATTCGGATGTCCGACATCACCAGATCAAAATCCTCCTTTTTCACCATATCGATTGCTTTAGTCCCGGAAGCGACCGCAGTGGTCTCATAGCCGCGCCCGTCTAAGACACGCGCAAGTGTCCGTAACACCAGATAATCGTCATCAATCAAAAGAATCTTTGCTTTGGGGACCATAGCGGGAGGGTAAGAATTGGGCCCTTCAAGGTTTTTGTCAATTTCTCAGTACGTCTGAGTAACTGATCTTTGGCTTTGGCATTTTCCGGAAGATGACCATTTTCCCACCTGTCCCGGGATCCTTGATGGTAATGAATAATCCGGGTCGGGAAAACAGGGCTTGAATGAAAGTCACGACTGCTTGAAGAGCCCTCTGATCCTCTGAATCTTTTGATCTCATAATGTCACATCCCGTGGCCTGTCAAACCCGGTAAACTAATGGGCTAAGTGCGCAAGTTGTTTCGTGACATTATACCTCTCTGGCCGGTGATCGGAAAGGCTACTCTCAGGCCGAACCCAGTCACGAACCTTTCTTTGGAGGGTGGGGGTTGAGTTTGATTGCAAAGTTTTGAAAATCACCTTCGATCAGAACATATCCCTCTCGGCTAAGCCATCCGACGGCCATTAAAATCGTCTCGCGGGGCGCATCGATGCCAGACATAAGATCCTTCAACTTGGCATGCCCCTCATGAGCGTCTAAATAGCGCCACATTTCCCCGGCACAGAGTCCGATCCATGTGATCATTTAAAGATTTTATCTTTAATCCCCTGTCAATCCTCCCGTCCGACTTGGGCGCGGGCAAGGGAAACGGCCCACGCTCTGTCATTCTTCCGAAAATCAATCTTGTCTTCACGGGCAAGCCACCCAAGTGCCTGATTAAAAAGTGCTGCATCAGTGACACCAGTCTCTTTTTGCAACGAAGCTGTTTCCATCGCGCCGCTCTTCTCCAAGGTTCGATAGATCTTGCCTGCCGTCTCTCCAATAACATGGTTTTGCTCTTGCATGGAAGGAACCTCCTTTTTACTTTTGTGCTCCGTTTACTTTTATTTCCTAAGCATCATTTCAGGAAAATTTATCAATACGTCAAACACTTTTCAATATATCTCCCCTGTTATACTTCCGACGTTTTCCAAATTTAATCTCAGATTTTAGGTAAATTGTGACATTATTTGGTAAAAGATACGGGCGATTCTTTCCACCGGCTCAAGTAACTATTTTCTTGCACAGGATACCTGCCGGGGCCCTTAAGTTTGAATTTCATGCTCATAAAACTCTCTGACTGCGAGATCGGCACAAATCGAACTCGCATCCCAGTCCATCAGCGTGATCCCATCCCCGCTTCGGGCACGGCTTAAGGCCACATAAGCTTGACCGGGCTCCCACAAACCACGCAAACTGATATGACAGCGTTCGAGCGTGGTTCCCTGGACTTTATGAATGGTGCTGGCATAAGCCAGGGTCACGGGAAAGTTCTTTGCAAAAGCCGCTTCTTGGCCGTCATCATCCAGTACTGTAAAAGTAAAGGGCTCGATTTCAAGGAGCCGTTTTCCCGCACGCACCAGCAAAATATCATCTTCCAATTCCTCAAGCATACCCACCGTACCGTTGATATAACGCTGCTTCGGATCGTTCATACGCAGCATCACCAGCGCGCTCTTTTTCAGCTCCAGCACCTCGGGCACCGGCGCATCACGCTTCAGCCTTTCGATATAAATATCCTTACCGCCGTATTCGGTTTGATAGAAACGCGACGGGCTGTCAATTTCATTCAAGCGGGCCCGGTTAAACGCATCCGTTTGTGCGCGCCTGGGAAACACATGCGGCACGTTAGTCTCAACCTCATCCGCCCCAGTGAGCCTTTCATTTAAAAAGATCCGCACACGCTCGGAGTTCTTTCCCCAACGGATGTCCTCAAGCACTTCCAAAAAGGCCGCATCCTCGGTGCGCTTGACTTCACGCAAGATGACTTTCTTAAAGCGTGAGCGCTCCCAGGCCTTGGATAAAAAACACCACTCCTTTTCCCTCCTCCGCGTAATCGGCGGAAGCTGGGCAAAATCTCCCACCGCAATCATGCGGATGCCTCCCCAGGGAAGAGGCGATTTTTTCACAACGCGTGCAATGTGTTCCGCGACGTCCAGTGTCTCGCCCGAAAGCATGGAAACCTCATCAATGACCAGCGTCGCGGTCTGCTTTAACCTTTTACGCAGCCGCTTATTTTTTAAGGCCTTCTTGACCACGGCTTCCGCGCCGCCCTGCATAATGCCCAAACCAAAAAAACTGTGAAACGTGCGCCCTCCGATCAGGATCGCTGCCGCGCCCGTACTGGCAACGACCGGCACTTTCTCTCGAGATTGGTCTAAAAACTCCCGAATCAAAAAACTCTTGCCCGTGCCGGGACCGCCGGTCAGAAAAAGATTCTCCCGGCCTTCCGTAAGCTCCCGAAACGCTTCAGTTTGTGAGGCCGTTAATTGTGACTTTCCCACGGCTCCTTTTATTTCAGGCATACTCTGGCTAAACCGCTATTCGGTTATCTTTAATTTGAGTCAATTCGTCCATTCCATTAATCTCACAAACGAGTCGAGTAGCGCGTGGGAATTTCACCCTCACGCTCTCACAGATCCGTACGTGAACCTCTCGATTCATACGGCTCTTATCATCCAGCCGGTAGTCGAATGTTTATCTCCCAGTGAGCAAATAGACCGGGATCACGTCTTGCTATTTTCCCCAGTCCCAGCTCTGCCCTCCGGCGATATCCATTCAACCTTTTGTATTTCCTCATTGCCCACCGCACAAGTGTGCAATTGAAGTGTTGGAAAGTTGGGTAAAGCGCAGACCGCTGGTACTTGCCGTAGTAGTTGATCCAACCTCTTAAGATTGGATTAACTGCCCGAGAAATATCGGACAAGCTTTTATCACTCCTCCGATGCACACGCCATTTCCTCATCGTGCGGCGCATGGATGTTGCAGCCTTGTTGCTTACCGCCGGACTGAAGCTGACAAAGAGCTTTCCCCATCTGTTTCTCGACTTCCTGGGTCGAAACGTATATCCCAGAAAATCGAATTTCTTGTCCGGGTACTCCCCTTGTCTTTTACTATCCCTACAGTAGACAATCTTCGTCTTTTCAGGATGAAGCTCCAGTTTGCATTGAGCAAGGCGCTTACCAATGGCCACCTTCAGAGCTTTGGCATCTGCCTCTGTTCGGCAATGAAACACCGCATCATCCGCAAAACGCTCAAACGGAATGTTTGGATAATTCTTTCGCATCCATTCATCCAGCGCGTAATGCAGGAAAAGGTTAGCCAAAAGCGGGCTAATCACTCCTCCTTGCGGTGTTCCCTCGTCCCGGTTTGCAAGCGTTCCGTCTTCTAATTGAACAGGAGCTTTAAGCCACCGCTCAACATAGAGCCGTATCCACTTACAATCCGTGTGTTTCCTTACAGCACGCATCAAAAGCTCGTGATCGAGATTGTCAAAGAATCCACGAATATCAAGATCGAGCACCCAGTTGTAACGCCAGCATCTTTTACGCGTTACTCCCAAAGCCTCAATCGCTGATTTATTCGGCCTGTAACCGTAGGAGTCTTCGTGAAAATAAGGCTCCACTTTCGGCTCCAGATAAATCCTTGCAACCATCTGGGCAATGCGGTCCGATACCGTCGGTATCCCCAATGCCCGTAATCCACCGCTTTCTTTGGGTATCTCTACCCTGCGTACCGCCGGAGGGAAATAACTGCCTGCCGACATTCGATTCCAGAGCTTGTAGAGGTTGTCTTTCAACTTTCCCTCAAAGTCTTGAATCGATTCCTCGTCGACTCCAGCCGCACCTCGATTTGCCTTTACCCGTTTGTATGCTCCCCAGACCACCTGTTTGGAAATCTCAAACGGCCTTGCTTGACCCACTGATTCCTCCCATTGCTGGTTGATCAATCAGTCAAAGCAGGATGATCTAACCCCTTCGCTCCATCTCCATTACAGAGACTTCTTCGCTACTATGAGTTAGTCCGTAACTGCCCTTTGTCTCGGTACTTTCGCCCTCGGGGTTCTTCCCCTTGAGCTTTTCCCTTAGCACCAAAGTACAGTTTTCCCAAGTTCCGCAACAAGAGCCTGTGTCAAGTTCACGCCACCTTCATGCCGGATACCATTCAAGCAGTAAACAGGTTCCTCTTGAATTTTCGTCCCAAGGCATCTCCCCAACCCGGTTTTGGTATCATCTGTTCTCGCTTTCGACACGTCATCAGTGGTTCGTTTGCACTCGTCTCCTTGACACTCATCCAACGCAGTTTCACCTGCGCCTTTCCTTAACGTTCACGACCATAGCTTTTGACTACAGCCGCTTAAGGCGATTTGGAACCTACTCCTGCAAGTCGGTTCCGAGGGGTCTGCCCTCATCTCCTGTTCGGCATTGAACGCATATCCTGTTTCTTTGCGTTCATTCGTGGCACACGGGAGAATACGACACCTACGGAAATAACTTACTGAGCGTCTCCCTAAAGGTCCTTGGATTACAGAGGTTTTGAAACTCAGACACCTCAGAGACCAGTCGAAGACCATTGGATTTGAGAAAGTCTGGTACGGTACCCCTGCTCGGATCTCTTTTAGATTCTTGGATGTTCTCCTCTCCTCTACACCAAGCAACTCTTAATGGTTCTCCCCCGTCGCCCTTTGTATTTCGTGTCATGGCAGTCAGTCTGAACAGTCGCTGAGCGTGTAAATCTGAAGGAGGGAAGGAATAACCAACAATTACCACTGCATCAGCTTGCTTAAGCGCTTCCAAGGCTGATCTCCATTGATGCAGGATGAGCTGAGATAGGCGGCTGCGAGATGCATGGATGTCATCATTGATGTCTTGCTTCGACCACGTCGGCGGGATAATGGCCATTTCAGTGTTTCTTTCCCCATAGTCTGGTTGAATAGGCTCGAAATCATACGGCGCCCCACTTGAATCCCAAGGTTTGAATGTCTGCGGTAATCTAAGGGGCGCAAGTGAATTCGAGATTCGGTGTTCCCACGTTAATGACCCATGCAGTTTTAGGATGTGCGAGAATTCTTCACGATACAGCCCATCTACAATGCGTTCGACATCGGATAGGTATCCGAATTCAAAGTCGCCTCGCTTGAGGCTTTTCTCGAGGCAGGCATCGTAGTTGAACGTGATGTATTCGACATCAATGTCCTTCTCCAGAAGTTGCTTATGAAGCTCAGTGTAAGCGTCGATCCCCTTCAGCTTGGGAAAGCCATAGACCCTGTATATCAAGTGGTGTAAGTGTCTTCCACAATCGCCGAGAAACTTGAACCGTGTCCTGCCTGATGGGGTGCGGCTAGTTTCGAAGCTCGGTTTCATATCTTGCTCATCGAGGTCCTCAAAGTCGCGTTTAGCGAGGATGAATTCAAGGTATTTTTCGCTCTCGGACTCCCACCCGTAAGTCTCCAGATGGATGTGCTTTTGGTTCAGGTCGATGGCACTCCATACCTCTTCTAGCCCCACCTCTGCGGGCGTCGCGTTCTCAGAAAAGCCAAAGTACCCTCGGGTAAAAAATTTGATGGAGGGGTAGCAAAGGGAAAGTTCCCACAATCTCGGATTTTCAAAAAAAGATTTGTCCATTGGAGGCTTGCAAAAGAACGATTGCACATTCTCGTCTTTATGCTTTCGGGGAGGAGTTATTTCAACCTCGTAACCTGAGCCATACGTGCTTCCACTGCCGTAGACTACAGCGATCCTTTTTCGCTTTGCCATTGCAAGTGCCATCCTATCAATATGATTTGTATGATTTCGCGTGTGAGCTGAAGAGTTCGTTTAATTTTCTCTCCCACTGGTCTTCAGAGACAACCTCGAAGATTACTTTTCGTTCGGGCAACGAAAGTCCCAATTCCGTCCAGCTTTTTTCTTCGGCCAGTTTATTGCAGATCGAGAAGACATCCCGCTTATATTCGGTGTCCTCGCTTTCTTTCAAATGAAGTCCCTTCGTCTCTACGACAAAAACCTTGTCAAAATCTTCGTATCCCTTCCCGTTAAGCTCCGAAAATATGAAGTCTGGATAAATCCGATGCTTGCGCCAACCCTGTATGGCATAGTCTTGGCGCGATAAATTGCGATACCACCAAAGCAGGCGCTCCTGATCTTCCAAATACCAAGCCACGGTCTTTTCCATCTCGTTAAATCCGTCCTCGGCAACGATCTCAAAAAGGCTGCGTTGAAGCGGGCTACCGTCTCTGCATGTTAAACGCTTGCTGGCTTTCTTAATCGTAATCTTTGGTGGAATCCGGTATCCTTGACAATCATCCTTCAACATCAGAAATCGAATCTGCTTAGCCTTGAGCAAATCAGCAAACACTCGTTGCGCCAGCCGGTCTTTCTCTTGCTCCGCCAGTTTCCGTAACTCCTCGATAATAAAAACGAGGTTGTTTGCAACCGCCTTCGGGTCATTCCGTTTAATCAAAGCAGTCAAGACTTCTTGCGCTATCTCATAGGCAATCCACGGATTCGGGATAATGTCGATCAAATGCCGTGTTACGAAAACCGTGTCAATGGCAAGCCCGCCTTCTTTTAACCGAAGAACGCCGTGGCTTTCGATAACTTCTCTTTCATCTTCACTTAGCCCGACCGCCGTTTCCGTATCCTTCTCCTCAGTAAGAGAAAGGGGGAGAGCATATAGCGGTTTAAAATCAGAATTCACCCACTCAATTTGACTGACTACGTCTGTCTCATAACTTAACTTCCGCCATGTCTTGCCGTCCTGAATAACAAAAACTGGCAAATAAATCTGGCCAGCAAATTTTTTAAACTTTTCCCTAACCTCAATCATTCGTTCACCCTCAACCGCCGTCCCGCCTTCCGACGATTCGTCGGTAATCACGCATCCTGTCAGGTCGCCCAGCCCTTCTTGCTCGAATCCGTCCTTGATGCTTTCGAGCAATTGCTTGCCCCGTTGCTGAAAGCAAAAGACATAACTCTCATCCAAGTCTTTGATTTTAGTTTTGCGGGCAAACGGCTGTCTTAGAATCCTGCCGACAAGCTGGGTCAAATTATTCTGCGAGGTGGGGTTGGTGAGGATGGTCAAAACATAAGCAAAGGAGCAGTCCCAACCTTCCTGCAACGCCTGCTTTGTAATAATGTAGCGAATACGGCAATCGCGGGAGAATAGATCAATGCCTTCGATGTCGTCTTTTTCACTGGTTTTGATCGCAATCGCTGATTCAGAAATCCCACAGGTTTTGATTAAATACCCTTTCACGTCCTCGGCGTGAATATATCGTCCGCCCCGCTGATCCTTGCCCGTGCGCTCAACCTGAATCAAGCAAATAGGGCGTATGTGTTCGCCCGTATTGGCCTCGTATTCTTTGGCCCTCTCCTCCAAAGCGTTGCGTTTCTCCATACTCGAAAGCATCGTGTCTTTCCAATCCACGCTAGCTTTGTTGATAATGTGCAAGTCCAGCTTGATCATGTCCTCACGGGAAAGCTCAACACCCTTTATATCCACAAGCACATTGCTTCCGCCCGGCGGAGTCGCTGAAAGTTCGAGAATAAGACATGGATTAAATCCCCGAAGCGTTTTTTGAGCTGTTTCGCTGTACGCCTTATGACCTTCATCAAGAATGATCACGGGCGAAAGCGTCCGCAGGGTGTTCCCCAGTGAAGTTTTGATCTGCTTGCCCCAAAATCCATTGTCGCTTCCGAAAACATCCAGATTGGGGTAACGCTCAAGCATCTTACGGTGTGCTTCCGTATCATCCTCCGGCGGGAAAAATACCTGAAAACCCCCGCTGTCCCTAAACATCTTCAAGGTTTCCTTATTTTGGCGCGAAGCGGAGGGGAGCATGAGCATCAGCACAACCAGATTCTGTGCAACGTCCAATGGCGTGAAATGATCGGTCTTTTCAACGATCAACGTCTGTCCGCCACTTGCAATATCGAGGTGCTGGCGGTAAGAATGTTCGCGATCCCGAAGATGCTCAATCGTTTGGCGGTAAATCTGCGTGGTAGGAACAACCCAAAGGATAAGACCCGTGCGTTTTTTTCGGAAGATCGTATTGATCAAGTCTATAGATTTGACAGCAAGGAGCGTTTTGCCGCCTCCCGTTGGAATTTTTAGGCAAAAGTTTGGAAGGTATTCACCGAGGCCGTTTTTTCGGGACTGATAATGATTACCTCTGAGTTTCTCCCATGTTTTTTCAGTCCAATTCGGGGTGGCTTCGGCCCCATGTTCCTTTGCAATTTTTTCGCTCTTTGACTTCCAATTGGCTAATGCGGTGAGGTAATCCTTGATCTGCCGGAGGGTTCTTTGCTGATACTCTTTAAGTTCCATTCAATAATCAGTCTGCAAATTTATAAATCTCAAACGGCAGTTGGGCAAAGTCGATTCTCATTTCATCTAGCATATCTTGATCCATGAATTTTGTCGGCGCGAAAACCAGCCTGCGCTTCCCGTTGTATTTTCCAAGCCCCTTCGCCCGGTCAAGAGTCAGGGCAGTCCGTTTCAAGACTTCAATTTCAGGCTGATAAAAAAGGTAAATCTTATATCCTTGAGATTCGCCAATAAAGCCTTTTTTCTCATCGACATGCTTCTCGTCAAATTCCTCGCCGGTGGCCGTGTAAAACAGATACCGCGCAAGGTCTTCATAGACGGGCATGTGTTTGCCGTCTAAAATACGTTCCATTTCGATCGGCCGCCCAAGCTCGAAATAACTGAATGAACCACCGAGGCCGTTTTTTAGATTTTCATCTTTTGCTTCGGGAATGCCTTTTATTATGTGCCTGATCCGCTCTGCGGTGATTTTATCTGCGTATTCTTCACACTCAACCAAGATAAATTTTCGGTTACCACCGTCTTCTTTATTCAAGGCAAGTACAGCCTGGGCGGTCGCGCCAGAACCGGCAAAACTGTCGAGAATTATGGAATCCGATTCACTCGCTATTTTAAAAATTCGCATTAACAATTTGGACGGTTTGGGCGTTTCAAAAGCAGTGCTCTTACCAAAGATATCAATTATCTCTTTTTTCGCCTCTTGATTGTGGCCCACTTCTTTGTTTGTCCACCATGTCCACGGCACACTACCCTCTCTCTCGTTTAGATACGTTTTCCTTCGAGGGATGCCGTTGCCGTCGTTTCCAAACCACATTCTTCCCTCAGCCAAGAGCTTTTTATAAACCGACTCTATGTTTTTCCAGCACCTACCCTCTGGCGGTGTATATTTTTTTCCGATCGGGGTGACGATTGTATACATTTGATTTGGCCGATAGCCTTGAGCAGTAAAATCGGAAGAAACCCAGGGGCCTTTCGGATCATTATCAGGATTTTTGAATTGTGCTTCTTGTTCATCTGTCAAAGCTAATTTATTGAGCGTTTCTCTGAAAAGTGTAATGTTTTTCGCATAGCTCACAATAAAATCATGGCCAGCGCCCAAGACAACTCTACTGTCTGGCGAAGTACGTTTTTGCCACATGATATTAGCGACAAAATTTTCTTCACCAAAAATTTCATCGAGAAGAATCCTTAAGGTGTGCTGCTCATTGTCGTCCATAGAAATAAAAACCGCGCCATCGGAACGTAGAAGCTCTCTCAAAAGTTTCAATCTCGGCATCATCATGCAGAGCCATTTGTCGTGCCGGGTCAAATCTTCCCGATCAACGACCTTACCAAGCCATTCCTGCATCATCGGAGAGTTCACATTGTCGTTATAGATCCATTTCTCATTGCCCGTGTTGTAGGGTGGATCGATGTAGATGCACTTAACCTTGCCTGCATAGGTGGGCAGTAAGGCTTTCAGAGCTTTGAGATTGTCACCGTGAATAATGAGATTGTCCGTAAGGCGGACTTTGTCGGTGAGGCTTTTTGACTTCTGCGGGACCAACTCGTGATACTTGACGGTGAGGTGGTAGTTCTGAACAAACGGCTTTCCCTTAAAATTAAGATTTGCCATTGTCCATTTCCCTTCTATTGTACGAGCATCATGTGATGATTTGGCACATTACAATGGGTGGATGGGCCTCTAGCACTTGAGGTTTAATGGTCACCTGACAGGCCCGTGGCGGAACAACCGCTGTCTACATAATACCAAAAGCGCTCCTCCATTTCCTCTGCCCAAGTGTATTTCCTAGCCGCTTCCGTAATGTCCGCGAAGATCGGACGGGCTTGTTCGATACTCAAGCCGTAGGTTTTGAAGAAATCTTTACGAATAGCCTGATTTTCCTCAGAAATTCGATCGAGGAGATCGGGAAGAAATTTAGGATCAATGTCCATTTTGACTTCACTCCTTTATAAAACGGGGAATATTGTACCCGTTGCGCTTGTGCTCATAACCACGTGACCGAAGCTATGACCAACGTAGGTGGACAACGGCTGTCCCTGGTGTGTGTGAGGACTCGTGTGGCGGACGTGAATTTCACAATGTTTGCAGAGCGCGCCATAGAGCCCAGGCCCATGCTCCACTGATAGCATCAAGATCATCGTCCCACAAGCCACACATTGTTTAAAAAAAGTCTTTTGGTCAGGTTTCAACATTTTCCACATTTACCTCCTCCCGTTTATATTATAACAAAAATGTTGTATTCGATCTTAAATCTCGCAAACTGCATACTGTCCGACTAGGTAGGATCAGGCAGCTCTTTGCAAAGGGGGATAGGATCTGGACAAAAAAAGAAGACACGAATGGTTTCATGACTTGGTCTACCGAAGAGCAACATTCATCCCCTGCCAGGGGGTGTACGTCAGTCCAGTTTTTCGTGTCCGTCAGTCCAGATTTGAATCGAGGTCCGGTTATTACCAAAAAGGAGATCTTTGAGACCAAAAAAGACACTTCTCAAAATCCCACAAAGACTTATGAGAGGGTGTGGACCGAGTTCAAAAATCGGGGCGGCGCGATTTGAACGCGCGGCCTCACGGTCCCGAACCGTGCGCTTAGACAAGACGAGCTACACCTCGGATGAGTTGCAAATCGTCCAAAGATTCACTTGCAAATCGTCCAAATCACAAAGGGGGTACGACTCGGACCAAAAAGGGGACTGGCGATACCTAAAAAGTCATATCAGGTACTAGAGAAAGAAGTTATGAAAAGAGAAACCTGTGATTTTTATAATTGGTCGGGGCGGGAGGATTTGAACCTCCGACCCCCTGCTCCCAAAGCAGGTGCTTTACCAGGCTGAGCCACGCCCCGTTACGGAACTTTTTCTATTTCGGCAAGTTGCGGAACAAAACTAAAATTGATG
>Ga0209515_10002393_pt1 | contig 28974 bp, 31 predicted proteins | sample Subgroupgradi54m_FD_187454 | JGI IMG/M metagenome (GOLD analysis project Ga0209515, IMG submission 187454) | Subsurface groundwater microbial communities from S. Glens Falls, New York, USA - GMW60B uncontaminated upgradient, 5.4 m (SPAdes)... ... | reverse complement strand
TATACAATATCGCCTGGATTATCCGGATTTCTCGGTTTACAGCCATAGGCATCCATTAGCTTAAATATCCATGCGAGAATTGGTTCGATGGTATTTGCGTTGAGGGCTCTGGTATAATAGTGAAAGGAGGAATGCTCGTACTGAGTAAAATCGAAGTATGGCAAAAAAAGGTGAACACAGGATAACGGTTGGACTTACTTGTACGGTTTGCAAAAACCGCAACTATGTAACGCAGCGCAATAAACTTAATACAGAGGAAAAACTTTTGCTTACTAAGTTCTGCGCTACTTGCAGGAAAAAGACACCGCACAAAGAAACCGAAAAACTGAAATAGTTTTTGCATTTGGTCAAATGCGAAGCATTTGAAAGAGGAGAATCCAGCGAAAAGCCGGCGTCCGAAGGACAAAGGCCCGAAGCTGTGATTTGACGTAGGCCGATAGTTAAATGGTATAACAGGAGTCTCCAAAACTCTTATTGAGGGTTCGATTCCTTCTCGGCCTGCAAGATACTTTTGGGACTGCTTTTCTCAGCCCGCCCCGTCTGACGGGATGAAATCTGAGCGTCCCTGCAAAGAGGATTTATTGAGGAATACTAAATCCTACCCTTCCTTTAGCAATTCTAACGGATTCATAATTCTTAATTTCTTCAATGACCTCGTCAGTAGTTAAAAATTTAACAGTTTGTCCTTCAAGTTCAGATCTCACCTTTTTATTAAGAGCTCTTCTTACTACTTCCATAATATCAGCCCCACTAAAGCTAGGTGTTGCTTTCACTAATTCTTTAAGATCAAAGTCCTCACTAAATAAGCGTCTACCTCCAGCTCTGTTTATGGCTTTTCCCATATGAATTTTAAGTATTTCTTCTCTATCAGCAACATCTGGAAGAGGCACCTCTACCAAGACATCAAATCTTCCTGCTCTCAAAAGTGCTCTGTCTATAGCCTCAAGTCTATTGGTTGAACCAACAACCATAATGTTATCTTCCCTATCTCTCATCCCATCCAAATTGGTAAGAAACACGTTGACAATTCGTGAAGTAACATTATCAGCATTTTGTCTGTGTGTAGCGAGTGCGTCTAGCTCATCAAAAAATAAAATAACAGGCGTTTGCTCTCTAGCTCTATCAAATACTCGCTGTATGAACCTTTCAGACCTTCCATAAAGAGAGTGGACAATATCCGCTATTTCAACCACAAAAATTCCGGCTTCAGCGCTATTAGCAAGAGCTCTAGCTAATAAGGTTTTGCCTGTGCCCGGAGGCCCATGCATTAAAATTCGTCTTGGAGGATAAGTTCCCCAGCGTCTAAAGATTTCCGGATCTTTCAATGAATAGGCAAGTGTCTGTAGCTCGTCTTTGGCCTTTTGTTGTCCTCCAACATCATCAAATGTCTCCGATGGTTTTCCCTCAAACACAATTTTTGCATCAATCTCTTTGTCCATTTCGCCATCGCCGCCAAGTCCAGCTGCATCAAGTTGTTTCTTGTGCATCTTGATGATTGATTCGGATCTTTTTATTTGCGCTTCGGTATCTCTGGGTGGTTCAATCTTAATAGTTCTTCCTGGTGGAGCCTCTCCCTTTGTCTGATAAATAGCATCTAAAACATGTTTGGTCAAAACCGCAAATGTTTGATACTTTCTTTCAAAGGCTTGAATCGTTGGATCAAGTTCGCTTTCCATGAATAAACTACAAAGAGCGCCAGCAGAAGGGTCATAAGATATCTGTACATAAGAAGTGATTTGATTAAGCGTTGGGTCTTTTTGTGCTTCAATTGCAATTAGGTCTTCGTCCTGGTCTAAGCTCACTGTAAATTCGTCATCATTTAATCTCTTTGACAATGCAATATGTAATTCAGAAGAAGAAATAGGAGTAGTTGGCATTGGCATTCTTGTGGTCATCAAGTCAACAAACGATCTTGGGGGTCTAAAACGTCTTCCTGAAGGTCTTCCTGGAATTATAAATTCGAAAGCCGATTGCTCAGCATCGTCCTCTTTGAATTGGAAAGTTGCATTTAGAGTATAGAGATTACCTTGTGAAGATATTCCCGAAACAATACCTCTTAAGAGAGAATTGCTTAGAGTAGTGTTGGATAGCCTGAGACGAAATGCATCTGAGTCAGGATTTGTTGTTGGAAGCCCTGATGCTTCTTGCATTAGATTCAACCATCGATAAACAATGTTGTCTCCACTGGCAACAACTTTAAATTCCGGAGCAGTTGTATCAAACTCAGAGCCACGATTTGTCATAAGTAAAGAATGATAGCATATTCAGAGTACGTTCTTCAACCTGACAGTATTCTATGGGGCGTTTTCCTGCCAGTTTTGACACAGTTTGTCCTCTTGAAAAGAGTAAATGTTTATAGCAATAATAAGTGTCCTATGCAAAAATCTGATTTAGATCAAATTGGAAAACTCGTCCGTAAAATCGTCCGAGAAGAAGTTAAAACGGAGGTAAAAGATTCAACCCGCACAGTAGAAAATCAGATAAGGCTATCTCGGATGCAAGTTCAAAGCGAAATAAATGAACTTGATGACCGAATGAAAAACGTTGAAATAAGAGTGGAGAATGTTGGATCGAAAGCCGACAAGCTAGACAAAAGGTTGTCTGCAATGGATAAGAACATTAAATATATTAGAAAAACCGTTAAAATTATTGCAAAGAACTATGACGAAGGAGATGTTAAGCTTGGCAAAAGAGTTACAAGAATTGAAGAACATTTAAATATTCCTCAAATCTAACATCAGTCCATCCTCTATCTTCAAAGTACTATCTTCTATTCTCTATTATCTATCGTCTAGGCTTATGGGGCGTTTTCCTGCCAGACGTAGCTTGGATGTTTTATAAACTCAGGTGCATTCAGCACAAAATCCGGCCTTTCTGCTACGGAAAACACAGGGCACTGGTTATTTCCTGAACAAAGACTTCTGTTATTTTGAAATGTCCCACCGCCCAAAGCCGCATTTACAACAACCGTACCTGCAATATTTAGCCGGCTGTCCGGTCCAGTACTGCAGTTGTTTACTCCGTCAGCGATAAAGTTTTTATCTGCCGAATAAAATCCTTCGACGTCTGTTGCCGTTGACGCTAAGCTTGCTTCTCCTACGGCTCTATCAACTGTTATATTGCCAGACGCCGAAAAAGTCGCGGTAGAGCCATTTGGCACAAATATCTTTTCTTTTATATTTAAGTCTCCCTTGACAAGGATTACAAAATTTTTATTTGTCGGGAAAGAATATCCACCGCCCGTAAGAGTCAGATTCCCGTTTGCAATATAAAGACCATTTGAAAGACTGGCGCTCAAATTGCAGTTGCTGATCCCGCCGCTACCGCAGGAACTTGCAATGTCAATTGGAGTTATTGCCGCCTGCTGTGCAACGGATGAAAGGTAACTATAGGAAGTTCTTATTAGGCTTGGGCGGGTTGGACTGTAGGTTTCAGGATTAACAGGATCACCGACAATCCAATTGTTGGCACTGGCTTGTCCTTTGCCAAAACTTGGGGAACTTGCACCCGAATAAATTATACCGGACGTTCCGCCGCCGCCAGCAAGAGATGAATAGGAACCGCATGATGCACCCGCCGGTACTGCGTTTTGGAAACCCGCGTCAACTCTTATATCATTTCCTGTTGACTGTATCCACGGGTTGACAACCGATACACCAAAGTTAAGATTTGAAACGCTGCCTCCTGAACAGCTGGCGTTTCTTGAGCCGTCAACGCTGCATCCCGGGCCAACTATTACGGAGAAAAAGGGGCTTGTTGATCCGGGTGGTTCGCTTGAGGAAAAGCCTGAGGGCAGGGAATAATTGACTTTATATGTCCCTGCTAGCAAGTCTCCGCCTGAAGGCGCAGATACTCTATATGAGCCGCCGCCTGGATAGCTGACTTGCGGTTGGGTTGTAAGTGCGGGAGTTGGTGCCGGACACCAAGTCCAGCAAGTGTCCCCGTCCCCAATACAGACTTCATTGCACGTTGAAGGGTCGATAACAGAAGGGTCATTAGGTAAATCGCAGGCTGAACAATAAGTATTGCAATCGCTTGAAGAATAAAGTGAACCTTGCCATTCGAAAGGACTACAGTTGGCTAGACAGTAATTTTTAGTGTGTCCTAGGCAATAGGCAGGTTTATAAGGGCCAGGAGTATACTGCGCGCTTATACTTATGGCACTGCTAATGGGTGCTTCTCCATAGTCTCTAATTCCGTTATTATTTAAGTCCAGAAATACAAACCCTGTAACCGTTGCAGGAGGGCAGCCATACTTTTGTCCAACACATGCGCTTGATAATTTTGGCTGGATATATCTAAATGGAGGATTAAGGCAAGTATTAACAAATGTCCAATATTCATAATTACACGTTGGGCCATTGGCATATGGCATATATGACTGTGACATCATGAATGGTTCTACGCATGAATAATTTGAATTAACATTGATAACACACCGCGGTGGTGGAGGTGGAGCTGGAGTACAGGTGTTGTCGCAATTAGAAGTGGTAAACGTGCCAGTTGGGTCACTTACGCAAGAATTGCTAACACATTTATAACGTGTGGTTGTTATTGGAGCTGGTGAGGGCAAACATTGTGCGGCGCCGCTACAGTTGGTAAATCCGTAAGGGCAAAGTGTGTTGTCATAACAAACTCCGCCGCAAAAAGTAGTGCCTGGTAGGCAACCGCCGGTTGTTGTTTGACAAGTCCCACTACCAATACATGTTGATCCGCTCGGTTGACAAGCAGCGGGAGCGGACCAACACCAGCCGCTGGGTGTAGAATCACATGTTTGCCTTGAGTTGCCGGAACACTGAGCAGTGCCAGGAATACACGACCCAAATTGACAAGGCACTACTGTGGTGACAGATGGTGAATTGCAGGTTGCCCCACCAGGAGTGCAAGTATATCCTCCAGGACAGCCACCCCAACATTGGCCATTACACAAAAATGGGGAATTCGGATCAGGACAGGGAACTGGAGGGGTAGTTGGAGGAGGAGCTGTTGGGATTGGACCGCAAGCAGCTTGACCACAAGGGATACCATTGTCCCCACATCTGACCGTTGTATAATTACAAGATCCATCAGGAAAGCTAGGATTTCCCTGGCCTGTTTGAGCTGTAAAGTTGTACGTATTTACAGGGGTTGATCCATTACAACATGTTTTATATAACGTTCGAGCAGTGCAGCTACAATCTCCATATCTAAGCATAGTAAGGTCACCGCCGCCATATCTGTCATTATATTTATCCGCCGTGGAACAAACCGGAGCATTGCTTGTTCCATATTTTGTTTCACATCTTATAGGGCTTGTCTGCCAACATCCAATTCCAGGATATTGACTCCAAGGATTCCCTGCATTGCAGGCTATTGACCCGCAGCCTCCCGTATCTGTTGTTGATGGCCCATTATAGCAGGAACCGCTATCGGCAGCGCATCCACCAGGAGGAGTGCATCTCTCGTAAAGATCGTCATAATATGCTGCACTGTTGGTATTATTTACAGTTGTAATATAAGAATTAGCAAAAGTTTTAGTTACGCCGAAGAATAATAAAAGGAATAATACATTAAATATGAGCAATGTTTTATTTTTCATTTAATAATAGAAGAGAATAATTGCTTGAGCATGTTTATATCAGTTATAAAGCCTTTCCCTTGTGGGTTTTTGCGTGTAAGAAATAATATTAGATTATAATCTCCAAATTCCTTAACTCCTGTGTTTCCAATTGTGCCTATTAAATTCCCATCTTTAACGCTAACAGTCTGTGTCTTATCAAACATCAGATCTCCTGCAAATTCAATGTTGGTAGAAGTTGAATCATTAAGGTCTCTTATTGCAGCATAAAGCCCAGTAAAAGGCTCCACTGCTTTAGTTTTTACAAGCTCGCCATTTCTTGGAGCAAAAACAGAAGCGCCTTTTGAGAGGCGAAAACCAACAAGTTTATATGTCTTGCCTTGATAATTCCAGTCAAAAACTTTTCCCGATGAACAATTTTTTTGAGTAAGAATAAGACATTTTCCTGGATTTTCCTTTGAATTAGATTTAGATATAGACAGAACAAGTACAATGATGAGTGCTATACCAATAGCAAAAAACATAAAGATAAAAAGATTTCTTGAATTCATTGCCACCTGATTAATTATTCACTTTTATTAGGAATGTTGTCAATATTTTACGAGGTAAACTTAATTTGGATGTGGATTGTTAACGGTATTTACGTTGGAAAGCGGAACCTGTTCTGTTTGATTGACTCTTTTTACAGGAGGTTTATCAGCAATTAAAGGTAATACTTGTCTAAGCATGTTCATATCGGTTACAAAACCTTTTCCATTTGGATTTTTAATGGTAATAAATACGATAAAATTGTAATCTCCAAATTTGGTTTCGGTGACTCCCGTACCTCCAATTTTACCTGCTAAATCTCCACTTTTAACATCAATGGTTGTCATAGCATCAAATGTTAGGTCTCCTATAAGCTCAATGCTTGTTGGATTTGAACTGTTGACATCAATTAAAGAAGCGAGGGTACCAGTAAAAGGGTCGTCTGCTTTAGTTCTTGCAAGTTGTCCATCTTTTGGAACAAGAACACGAGTTCCTGCTTTGAGACGAAAGGCAGCTAATTTGTATGTTTGGCCTTGATAATCCCAGTCAATTATTTCCCCTGTTGCACTTAGCTCGGGAGAAAGAATCTGACCAGCAGGGACTTCTTGTTCTGGTTTTGGGGTTGCTTCTGCAGTTACGGGTGGAGTAGTAGCAGGTCTTGTTTCTGTTGGTTTTGCTGTGGGAGATGCTGTTGCAACTGGAGTAGCATTTTCTGTTGCAGTTCCTGTGGCTTTGTTAATCTTGATTTGATTATCTGCTCCTCCACCGCAAGCGGCAAGAAAGAGAACTAGTGCTGCGGCTGCAGGTAAAGCACCCCTAATTGGAAGACCTTTTGAATCATTTATTTCTACTGGGACTAATCCATCTGCAATAAGTGTGGATCGGGCAGCGAGCCATTGTTCAAGGTTCGTAACTCTAGAATCTTCTAATCGGTTACGCTCCGCAGCTCTAAAAGTATCTCTTTGAGCAATTCTTGCTTGACTTCCTTGTTCAAGTCCTTTGAAAGTATTTGAAATACCTGTTTGTTCAGCCATGTTAGGTAATTCGTGATTCATAGTGGTATACAAAACCTATAGTCTGAATATGGTATACCATTTTTTTAGTTAAATGTCAATGAAAGACGTGTATTAATCTGGTAATAACTTTAAAATTCATTTTACCTGTTTTGCTGGCTTTCCAAAAGCCGTTGGGAATAATTCTTTTAAGATGCTAGGAGTGACTCCTTTTTGTTTTGCTGTAACTGCAAAATTATAATTTCCGAAGTTCGTGATTCCTCTGTCTCCGATGCGAGTTATTTCATCTTCTGGTTTAATGTTGTTAACGGCAGACATATTGTCAAATACAAGGGCACCTATAAAAGTGAAAGCGACTGAGGTAGGATTCTCTCTATCTTTTAATCCGGCCGTTATTCCTTTAAAAATACCACCTTCCCCTTTTGAAAGGGAGCCTTTAATAGGCGCATATATCCGCGTATCTTTTGGCAAGTTGAAACCAATAAGATCCCATTTTGCTCCATTAGCATCGGTCCAACTTAACCATTCTCCTTGGGAGCAGAATTTCTCAGGAACGACCTTGCAGGAGCTTAGTCCTTTAGAAGTAGAAGGTGTGTGGGGGAGAAAGGATAGAAAGGGAAAAGTTTTGGAAATTGGTAAGAGGTTAAAGTAATTTAGAGCTCCTAAGAAAATAAAGACAATAATCAAAAGAGAAAAGATTTGAAGCAAAACAGAGCGTGGGTTGGTAGAATTTTGCGTTGGTTGCACTACAGTTTCATCCATAATTTTATACTAAGGAGTTTGTAGTGCGCTGTCAACTATGGTCGGGAGTGTTCCAATTGTGCAATTCTCTTTTCATGGCCTTCAACATCTTCTCTAATTTGGGATGTCTAGCTTGCTCCAAGCTCCCTGTCTTGTCTTCTATCTTCCAGCTCTTTAAGCAAGGGATCAAAAGTGGTGAGTAAGAAGTTTTTGAGATCTCTTAGGTTACTATCCATTTCTTGCCTAACAGTAAGAGTTGAAAACTTTATTTCTACTTTAAGCACTCTCTCCAAGTATCCCAATTCCGTTTTAAGTTGTTCTTCGGTGACTAATTTTGGAGTTTTTTTGTCGGTCACTTTCTTTTTCATAGGATAACTAGTATAGCATTTTGAAAATAGAGGCTGTCAATAATGCAAAGTGACTCAAGTTAGTTTGTGGGAATTTTTCTTTAGCCAATTTGCAATTTCTTCAAGCGTGAGGTTATGATTATCAACTTTTACGGCAAATTCTACCTCGTCTTTATGCGCGTTGATTAGTTTATATCCGTTTATTCTTAAAAACATGCCAGATGATGTTAGAGCAGTTCTCTTGTTTCCGTCAACAAATGGATGATTTTTAAGAAGCGATTGAAGAAGAGCTGCTGCTTTGTCAAAAATTGTAATGTACAAATCTTCTCCGTCAAAGCTGGCTTGAGGTCTTGCTACTGCGGATTCCAAAAGTCCAATGTCACGTATTCCATGCGAGCCGCCGAAGCGTTCTACCATTTTATAATGGATTGCTAAAACTTGTTGTGGGGTTAAATATTTCAACGGTTTGCAAGAACACGGAGTACATCCTCGTGTTCTTCTATGAAGCCGTCGAGATCTTTAATGAATTTAGCATTTACACCTTTGGCTAAATGTTTTCTTATAGGGGAGACAATTATTTTATCACCCTGGTTAATGATATCGATGGTATTTCCGGATTGCATGCCAGTTTTTCTTCTGATTGCTTGGGGTATAACAACACCAATTGAATTTCCAATTTGAATTATTTTCTGTTGCATAGTTATAACATGTTATAACAAAATTAATGTTGTGTCAACTCTTCGATTTCACTCAGGGTCTACGAGTTACCTGGTTGGGGTTGGGGTTGGGCTAGGTGGGGCCGAGGGTACTGTGATGTTTTGTATTTTGAAGAAGCCTCCTATTGAGCTACTGTTTGGAATTTGTGCAAGGTTTTTGTCCATGCCGTTCATTGTTGAGGCAATGTACACAACTGCCGCGCCAAATGCTTGAGAAGGACCCGCACTTCTAAGAAGTGAATCGCTTAAATATACTGTCATAACAACAAAATCTTTTTTATATTCCACATTGTAGGAGAAGAAGAATTTTTCTTTAGTACCGTTTTTGGGTTGTACCGCAACATCTTTTTGCGTTGGCTGAGGTTTGTCTGTTAAGAGAATAATAACACTGTTAAGGGGTGCTGTGTCCTGGCCTTTGTAAGTTTTTCCCCAGATTTTTAGATAATCAAAAGTAGACATAAGGCCTTTTGAATCAATAAGCGTCAAGCTATAATTGGGTCTTTGGCTTGCGGCAACCACGGAATGGCCAACATTCGGAGTGGTAGGAATGCCGGGAATTGGAATATTTGTTGGATTAGTAAGTTGCAGGCTAGGAAATTTACCAGGGAAAACCGATAGGCCAACAATTACAGCAGTTATTATCGCCGTTATCACAAGAAGCAAACGTGGATTATTTAAAAAGCGTTGCACAAATTTATGTTAGGGGATTTTAGGACTTTATGTCAAATTTTCCTGGAGTATTCAATTTGGTTTTTCTGTTGCAACGGAGGTAAACCCGCCATTTGCCTGCAATATATTATTCTCAAAAGTTAGATTATTGTTTTTGCCATCGTGCATAGATATACTAATTACAACCCTATCGGGATAACCTCCCTCTATTTGATACTTATTTTGCACAAAACTCTTCAAGCTGCCATCAGTAGAGTGAGCCGTAACGGAAGTTAAGTAGAATAATGGATCGCCGATTGATATTCTATTAAACGACTGTAGAATATCGCTATTTCCAGAAATTGTATAAATTAACAATTTTCCTTCTTGTCCTTTTGCATTGCTTTCTACGTAGATTAAAGTGGTATATGGTTTGTTTCTTTCCTGGTCTATTGCAACGATATGCCCGTCCGTGAGAGAAGGAAATATTACGTTTTTACCTACCGGTAAAAAACCTACGATAGACTTTGTGTTGTTGAAATTTTTAAAATCCATAAAATAGCCTCCTGAGTCGATAAAATCCTGAGAGAGAGGGATTCTCTCTACTCCGGTTTCAGAATTTACCTTCATGATTTCTCTTATTTCGTCTGGTCTTAGAGCATCGGTTTTCAAATCACGTGGGTCAATTAACATGCTCTCGGGAGTTTTTGTTGGAGTTATGTCGGCTGTTGCAACGGGATGAGGAGTTGCTGTTGGGATTTTGTCTGTAAGTCCCTTTGTAGCAGAACAACCGGAAGTTATCAGTAATAATCCCTTAGTAGTCCATGTTGCGATTCTGAGTAAGGCCTCGTGCGACATAAGGCGGAATTATATCACAAGCCTATAAGTTTTTCAGCAAAGTTAAGGAGGCTAAAAATAAAATTTCCCAGGGAAAATCCTGCAACCGGGAAAAGAAGAAGAAAGAAAATTACAAGCATTCCGACACTTCCTAAAGAAAGGTAGGCTGCCGCTTCTTTGTCCGGCAAGATTAGAGAAAAAACTTTTGAGCCATCCAGAGGCGGAATGGGAATTAAATTAAAAATGGCAAGTAAAAGATTTATTCGTGCTGCGGCAAGAAGTATATCGGATAGCGGTGTTGCTCCTGAGATTTTTAAAAGTACACCTGCCAGAATTGCCAAAAGAATATTGGTCATAGGGCCTGCAAGTGCAACCAGTGCCATATCGCGGCGGCCGTCCCTAAGATTAAATGGGTCAACCGGAACCGGTTTTGCCGCGCCAAAAATGACAGGGGAGCCGGAAATTATAAGCATTAAGGGCAAAAGTACGCTCATAAAAGGGTCAATGTGACTTCTGGGATTTAGAGTTAACCTTCCCATAAGTCTTGCGGTTGGGTCGCCCAAACGTTCCGCAACGTATCCGTGAGCTATCTCGTGCAGAATTGCGGAAAAGATTAAAATGACAAGTGTTATTACGGCTCCAAATAGCATATTAGTATTGTTCCAAGCTCAAATATATGATATCATACAACACATGGCAATGAAATGTGAGAACTGTGGAAAGGGAATTATGGTAGGTCATAATGTTTCCCACGCAAAAAACAGAACAAGAAAAGTTTTTAAACCAAACCTTCACAATACGCGCACTTTGATAGATGGTGTTTCGCGTCGTGTAAAACTTTGTACGAAATGCTTGCGTGTTTTGAAACGCGGAGTAATTAAGGAAAAAGAATTGCTCGCTAGCAAAAAATCTACTGTAGTTTCTCCAGAAGTCCCACAAGCTCCGGCTGTAGCTTAGGATATCCGTTGAGGAAATCTTTGTAAGACATTGGTTTTCCACCCTCGACTTGAATTCTTCTCTCGGGAAGAAATTTGATTATCGATAATTTATTATTTATTGTAGCTTTGGTCCAAACGCCAGGCCAAGGGAAGTATGCTTTTATCATATTCTCGATCTCTTCGACAGCTGGAGGACTAGCAATATCTATAAAACCGGAATCTCTCATTAAGGTTTTTGTTAGAGTTGCTTTTGAGTGGCCTTGCTCGGTTGATTTTAATTTGCCAGATAAATATTTGGGAAGTGTTTTGGCCAGTATTTGAGAGCCAATTTTGAATAGTCGTTCATAAAGAGTACTCGCTGTATCATTGGGTAAAATCTCGACTTCTTGTTGAACTAGAATAGGTCCGTGGTCTACTTCTTGATCTAATCTGATAATTGAAACGCCGGTTGTCTTATCGCCATTTAAAAGCGCGGTTTGTCCTGGAGTTGGGCCGCGATATTTTGGCAAAAGGGACGGGTGAACATTTATAATTCCTTTGGGAAAAAGCTTAAGAATTTGTTTTGGAAGTATCATGCCAAAATATGCAAGCACTGCAACTTCTGCACCCGTTTTTTTAATTTCGGAATCAACATCCTCGTCAAATTTAGCTACAGAAATTAACTTGATACCATTTTCCTGGGCGAATTTAGATACGGGTTCACTATCAGACTTTTCCGTAGTTAAAACAAGGGGAATTTCGTAGCTCGATTTCAAAGTTTCGAGGATTGGTAATACATACTTTCCAGTACCAAAAAAAACTATGGGAAATTGATTATCGATTATTGATTGTTGATTGTTCATTTATTCTTTTGGGATGTTTTAACTGAGGATATAAAGATTCGAAGATAAGATTCTGTTTCTTCAAGCAATAAATCTAATTCCTTCGAGGATGGATTTAGCCTAAGAAGCATTTCAAGCCAATGAATTGTTTCTCCGGTTTCTTTTTTTGCGATATTAATGGAGTGAATAAATTCTGCTTTTGTCAAAGCAAACATTGCTTCAGTATAGTTTGCTCCTATAGAGGTAGATGAGCGAATAATTTGGTTTGTAATTATAATATTTTCAGAGGTCTTCGGTAATTTTTTAGTAAATCTTATTACTTTAATTGCATAATCGATGAGTTTATTTCTAAATTCGTGGCTTTTTTGAGTAGCAAACATATCTTAATAATCTATAATAAATAATAATTAATCAATATTTTTAAATTTTTAGTTCTGAAAAGACGTCTTCGCCCTCTTCATCTTTTTCTGATTCATAAAGGGTTCCTTTTTGCTCCAAGACTCTTTTTGGGAATAAAATTCCGTCCAAATGGTCAATTTCATGCTGAATTACAATTGCCATAAAGCCTTTGAAGTGTCTTATGTGGGTTTTTCCGTTTGCGTCAAGATATGAAACGGTAATATTGCGGTTTCTTACAACTTCGCCCCAAATATTCGGCAAGGACAAGCAGCCTTCAAGCATTTTGCCCTGGCTTTTTTTGGGTTTTTTAGCCTCAATCTTTTTGGAATTTGTAAAAGCCGGGACTGTTTGCTCACTAGATTTTGAAATTATCTGGGGATTTATGAAAACCTGAACAGGGGATTTTAGTGTGGGTTTTGCAATAAAAATTCTTAGAGATTTGCCAATTTGCGGCGCTGCAAGTCCAACTCCAACTGGGTCTTTTGCCGCCAAGAGCGCCTGGGACATCTCGGATAGTAAATTTTTTATCGACTCATCAACCTTGTCCACAGGTGCCGCAATGGAAGATAAAACCGGACTTGGTGCCACAATTATTGCTGTCATGTGAGGCTATTATACCAGAAAAAATATCTATGAAGTTAATCTTACTGCCGAGAACAAACATTGTGCGACATGCCATGTTATACTAAGTAGATGATTGCAATTTTCAAAGACACAAATACTCTGAATGAAAATTCTAACAACCAAGCGATAAATGCTCTTGAGGAGCTTGTTGAAGAATCTTCCGGAAAGATAAGCATAGAAGTTGCTACCGTTGTGGAAACAGAACTCCAAAAAGACTTTAATAAAAATCATCAAGCTAGATTAAAAAAAGCTGCTGGATATATTTATTCTTATGAGGTTACAGTATTAGGAGAATCAAGATTAGGATTTTCAATTCCTGGTTCGGAAGAAGATGGTAAAAACTACAGAGAATTGTTAAAAATTTTCTTTGGAGACAAGCAAAATTATAAATCTAATGATAGGCGTGATGCCTTGCATGTTCATACTGCAATTAGGAATGGGGGGAGATATTTTATAACTTATGATAAAAAACTTTTGAGGAGATCAACCAATGTTCAGGAAAGATTCAACTCTTTGATAATTTGCACTCCCGAGGAATGCCTGAGGCTAGTGTTAGAGAGAATAGAATTATTAAAAGAAACAAATCATTAGTAAGCATGATATTTGACTTCATTGCGTTTCTCTGTTAAATTCTTCTTGAAGACTTAAAAAGGTAAATTTTTCTTTTAGGTGTTTAAGTAGAAATTAGCTTCATAAATAGTATCTACAATAGGAATCTTTATTCTATTTCACCCATTCAATGTTAGAAGGTTTAAGAAAATCAAATATATGTTTCTTAAGTCCCTTTCTATCTGTATACCAGTGAATTTCATATTTTTTCCCCAATGATGTTAGCATTGCAGATACTCTTGGTTCTTCTTCTTTTTTGCAGACAAATAGTGTTTCTGTGTCATAGTCCAATGTTCTTTCTGCTTCCATCATATGTTCCCCCTTACTTGAAATATCAAAAATGGCAAATTTACAATTATGCAGTAGTAATAATGCATCATGGTGTATACGATCCTGAGGCGTTTTAAACTCCATAGCAATAATAGGTCTAAAACCGAATTCTACAACAGGACTTATTATTGAATCCAAGGCATATATAGATTCGTAATCTCCTCCAATAAAAACTCTTTGTTCCCACTCGTCAGGCAAGTGGCTTACCGAAGGGTATCTATTTGGTCTTATCAATAAAGATATCTTCTTTACTCGTTTTTCTAAATCTTCATACATCTTGAATTCCGAAAAACAATCTAAAATATCTTGTGGGTCTTGAACAATACCCTTTTTTTTGACTGTATCCTGAAGGCACTGTTGAATTTTTTTAAATTCTAATTCAGATACCTTAAATATTTCTTTAAGATTGGTTCCTCCGGGTGCTTTATTTGCTACCTCTACATTTTCAGAAAGAAGGTCTTCAATATATCCGAGCATAAAGAAATGAAAGGCTTCCATAGTTTGCAGAGTGTAATATTTACACATGCCCATGTTGTGTACTTCTCCGCCCTTATGGTATCTAACATCTTTCGGCTGAGCCTTTTTGATCTTTTTGTATAATTTCTCCCAAAGCGAAAACGAGTCTTCAATAACGGATGGGTCCATTACTTGTAAAGCGTTAATAAATTTTTTTTCAACTTCGGAATATTCATCCAACAAATTTTGAGGGAGTTTATCTGGATTATTAGCAACCCAATTTACAATAAGAGGCGTTCTGCCTGAATGTTCAGCACAATAACTGCAATACTTGCCTATTTCAGCTTGATTTGAGCACTCTCAGGTTAGGTGCCCATGCGTTGAAGAAACGCACTCGCATTTTGTTGTTGAATCCATAATTCTATTATACCATTGACTTTTAATGCGCAAATGATATTATTGCCTTGAAGACTTAAAAAGGTAAACTTTTTAGTTTGGTGCTTTTTAAGATTGTAGCTTCAAAAGTAGGGGATGACTTATAAATTCCCGCATTTCCAAACCAGAGCATATTGCAATTCTATAGAGGAGTTTTGTCCCATCGTTAGAGAAAGTAATCCCAGAATTAGAAAAATTATTCCCAAAAAGAAGAGTAGCTGAATTAAAGGGTCTTTTTTAAATTCAGATATGACTATCGAGAAAAATCTGGTCCCATTTACAATTGTAGGCCTGGGGGTTCCCGCGGCTTGGCTTGGAGTTTCTGTTCCAACTAAAGCTCCCGCAGTTTGCGGAGTAGGGTTTCCTGAATCTTTTGGAGCATTGCCACCATCGCCGCAGCTGACCGCGGCAAGAGATATAATTCCGGCTGCCGGGACAAGCGCCCACCTTGGAAGCTTGGGAATAAAATGATTTATAAATTCTCCAAGCCTGCTTTTTTGGGAAATCGGAACAAGATTTTCTTGGGCCAGCAATAGTTCGGCTTGTTCTGTAAATGTCTGCTTGGGGGATTCGTGGAGAGAATTGAAATATTTTATGTCGTCAATCGAAGGCCCAATTACCCCGTTACCAAAATCCATGGCGCCATCAGGCAGAAAAGAAGATCCTCGCGAAAGTTCGTTTCTCATAGCCTATTTGATTATATGGATTAACTTCCTTTTATTCAAATCATTGATGACTCATATATCGATATATCATACAGTGGCCTATTTAAAGTTTTCTAATCAAAAACTGTGGGTTTTACGTAACCGGAGGCAGCGCGAATGGAATATTTTGCTAGAGAAGTAACGGCCTTTTTGAATACTTGAAATACTTTTTCTTTTTCAAGTGCCGTAGTAGCCACATTATAACCATCGCCTTTTAATTTTGATAACATATTTATCCTACTTACAGTTTCCCGGGTGATATGGAGGGAGTTTGCTGTTTCTGTTTCCGATGCGCCGCTTTTTAACATAAGAACTGCCCCCAATCGTTTTGCTAGCATAGTCCTTTCAGTATCTGATAAGAGAGATAGCAAGAAATTACTCATCTTGTCACGATTACCGGTTTTTGTTAGTACTATTTCCAGAAGCTCAAGTAGATCCTTCTCTGCTTTTTTACTAAGTCTATTTTTTGAAACGTGTGGCATATAATGGATCATATATCGATATATCATACAATGTCAATATACTAAACTTAGTTCAATTAGTTTAATGAGGAATTGAGGTGTGTCCGGAGATTAGGCTTGGAATTAGTCTTTGATTTTATTGTCCCCAGGCTTTGAGGGCGGCTTTGACATATTTTTACAATTTTTATATACTTCCAAAGTATGATTACTCCAGAAGCACGTCCGGAAATTCCTGCAGGATGGTACAAAAAGGAGATAGCCTCTATACATGCAGGAATTATTATGCCGCGCCATTGGTTTTATCGCGATACCTCCACTCCGTTTAGACAGCTATCTTTTTTGATTACTAAGACGGATAAGCCCGATCTCTTCGAACCAGAATTAGTTATAAAAGTGTTTCCATGTATGGGAAAAAGAGTAGGATATGACGCAGCCAAACTTGCACTTCTTAGAATGGAAAATTATCTTGCTGCATTTAAACCGATAGAAAACATGCACGAAGAATCACAGGAAGGCCCATTTATTATTAACCAAAGACTTTTTCGTTCCGGGGGATATCTATGGGAACGTAATGTTAGAATTGTTGCAAATACTAAAACGGGAACTCTTTATGAATTTGACCTTAGTGCTCCTGTAGATAGAAACTTAGAAACTGTTAGGGAGACTGCTTTAACTATGATGGGACGAGCAGAGTTAGACCCCACTTATTAAGCCCCTTAGCTTATAATGCGACCCAAGATTTGAGGGCGGCTTGGGCTTGCATATCGTTGGGGTCAATTTTTTCCAAAATATATTTCATTTGCTCAATTGCTTTTTGCTGCAGTGCATCATTGATCACTTTTCCGTTTTTGTCTACTGCTTGCTGATGGTAGAAAAGGGCCAAGCCAAAGTGCGCTTCTCTATAAGCAGGACGCAGTTTCACAGTATTCTCAAGAGTTTTTACGGCAGAATTAAAGTCGCCGCTTTGTCCTTGTAAAATTCCTAAGTTGTAGGAGATTGTTGCATCTGTTGGCGCCAACTGCTGTGCTTTTTTAATTGCGTCAAGCGTAAAGGGAAGATATTTGGGGTCAATTTGAGAAAGGGTGTAGAAAAGTCTGACTCTGCTTTTCCAAAAAGTAATGTTGTTGGGGTGCTCGGCCACTACTTTATTGCTTGTTTGTATGGCATTTTGCAGAAGTGCTGTAATAACCGACTCGTCCTTTGCCGACTCTGTTGCGGGTCTTGTCTGGTCAACGCTAATAATAGATGCGGCCAAAACGCCGTTGTTTATGGCAAATTCGTCTTGAAAAACCGGCTCGCTTGACCTTTGCTGAACGGCTTGAAGAAGATAGGGATACGCAGTTTGAAATTGCTGCACGCGGTCTAAATTTGACCCCATGAAATATGCTTTGTCCCCATTCCAGAATCTAAATAACTGGAAAAGAAGATATAAAGCCACAACTAAGATTGTTACAAGCTCTGCTTTTTGGGCCAAAGTTTTTTTGCTGCTTACTTTATTTTTTTGCGGAAAAACAAACATTTTTTTCTCATCTATAAGACCCAGTGCTAGCAAAGCAAAGGCCGGAATAAGGAAAAAGTAGATGTTGATTATTACAACGGAGAAACCAAAAAAGTTGGTTACAAGAATGCTTATGTATCCGGCAAGAAGAGCAAGAATGATAAGAAATTGATTGTTGATTGTTGATTGTTGATTGTTGCCCAAAAGCTTTTTAAAAGCGATATACAAAAAGTAAAAAATCATAAAAAGGTAGGTTGAAAATCCAAAAAGTCCTGTAGTTGCCAAAAAGTTTAGATATTCGTTGTGGGCTTTGTTGTAAAGATAATTCCATTCGGAAGTCTGGTTGTGTTCGACCGGCCTAAATTTGTAGTAAGAATAGGCAAAAGTTTCAACTCCGGAGCCAAAAATAGGATAGTGTTTCCAAACATCGAATGCACCCTTCCAGACAATTGACCTAATCTTTCCTGAGTCTGTGATGTTTAATTCAAGGGCCGGAATTGTAGTTGGTGTGGTGGGTTTTGCAGCTTTTTTGTTTGAGAGTCTTGAAGTAACTGCCTGGTAGGTGAAAGCATTTAGCTTGTCAATTGGGGAGCCGACAAAAAATACAGTTAGTATAAAAATACCCAAGCAGGTAAATAGAATTTTTACTTGTTTGTCTTTTATGACATTGGATAATTTTCTCCTGCCAATTTTACCTTCCTTAAAAATCGGAAATCCCACAAATACTAAGAGTGCAATAACAATTCCCAGGAAACCGGACTGGGATCTTGTAAAAAGAAGGTCGATTACAAACAAGAATGAGAGGGCGGCGTAGAGAAGAAGCTTCTTAGAAATTTTATTTTTGAACTCAGAAATTGCAAGAGCAAGAGACAGGGGAATTAAAATACCTAAATATGCGGCAAGCCAGTTGGGTTGACCCAAAGTTGAAAAGATTCTAATTTTGGGTTGGAAATCTGTTGTCCAGCAGGAGACATCAAAGCTTCCCCTAAATAAAAGACATGTTGGGTCGTATCCAAAATGGGAGGGAAGTCCCCAAAGAGCAACAACAGCGCCCGATGCAAGACCCAAGACAAGAAGCTTCTTGGCCATTTTTAGCGTGAGCAGGTTGGACGCAAATGCGTAGTAAAGAATAATGTAGGAGATAATCGAAAGTAACCCGCCATTAAACCTTGAATAATATCCCCATAAAGAAGTATGGACATCAAGGGAAAAAATCGTTGAGACAATTTGGGAGAAAAGGAAAAGAAGAATCGGGATATCAAGCGGAGTTCTCTGCACAAAAAACTTTCTCTTAATAGCCATTTTTACGGCCCATGCCGCAGTAATTATTATCGTAAACCCAAAAGTGACCCACATTTTATTAAATTCAAAAAGCTCGGAAGTATTATTGGTAAAAGCCAGCGGGACAAGGAGAAAAAGGAGATAGAAAGAATACTTAATAAACCTGTCCGCCCAAATAATTACTCTCATTGAATTTTCTTATCGTAGCATATTGGAAATTACTCATCAAGGTGTTACACTAGTGGCATCTATGTTTGACAAGTTTTCCCGCCTGCAATCGCCTTACGGCGATAGCCGGTGGCGGGCAGGTCTCCATAATTTTTAAATATGTTTGATAAATTTTTTAGTATGTTTTCACACGATATCGGCATCGACCTGGGTACTTCAAATACTTTGGTTTACGTGCGCGAAAAAGGGATTGTAATACGGGAACCTTCTGTTGTTGCAATGCACAAAAAAACAAAAAAAGTTATTGCAATTGGAACAGAGGCTAAAAAAATGATGGGAAAAACTCCGGCTACTATTATTACTATTAGACCACTTAGGGGTGGAGTAATTTCTGATTTTGATGCAACAACGGCCATGATTGCTCATTATATTCAAATGGTGCATGAGGTTTCAAACATTATTCCGGTGCGTTTTGCAAAACCCAAAGTTGTTGTTGGAATTCCGTCGTCTGTTACAGAAGTTGAAAGGCGCGCGGTTTGGGAGTCAGCTCTTAATTCCGGTGCACGCGCAGCTTACTTAATTGAAGAGCCGATGGCGGCGGCAATTGGTGAAGGCGTTTCTGTTTTTGCGCCAACTGGGGTAATGATTGTGGATGTGGGCGGTGGAACAACGGAAATCGCAATTATTTCTTTGGGCGGAATTGTAATAAGTAAAAGCCTTAGAGTTGCCGGAGATGACATGGACGCGGCGATTGTACATTACATTAGGCTTAGACACGGACTTTTAATTGGGGAAAGGACTGCAGAGGATTTAAAAATTACAATTGGGAGTGCATATGAAAGTAAGGCAAAAGTCAAAAGTCAAAAGTCAAAAGTTTCGGAACTGGATGAAAAAATTCTGGAGGAAGATGGAATTGAAGCCATTGAAGAAAAAAAAGGAGACAAAATGGCAGTTGTTCGCGGTAGAGACATTGAAACAGGACTGCCAAAAAGTTTAAGAGTCTCGGAAGTTGAAATAAGAGAGGCTTTATCCCCAGTTTTGTCACAAATTATTCAGGGGATTTCAGAAGTTTTGGAAGAAGCGCCGCCGGAGCTGACATCGGATATTTTAGAACACGGAATTTTGCTTACAGGTGGTGGTTCAATACTGCCGGGATTTAATCATTTGATAGTTGATAGAACAAAAATTCCGGTCATAACTTCTGAAGACCCGTTGACTTCTGTAGCGCGGGGAACAGGAAAAGTTTTAGAAGATGATGCACTGCTTCAAAGAGTCAAAGTCATCGGCGGGTTAAGATAAGGCCTCGTGGACTTGTCAAAGAAGCCTTGAGAGTCTAAAATGGGCAATATGGCAAGGAGAAATTTTTTCCTCTCATTTTTCATCCTCATTTTTTTATCAATATCCCTTTTTGTTTTAGCCAAAACCGGATTACTTTCCGGGCCGGTCGAACTTATTGGAAAAGTTGTAAGCCCACTGCATAGACTAACTATTGGTTCGTCCTCTGATAGTAAAATTGCTACAGAAAATAAAAATTTGGTTTTAAAACTTGCAGAGACGCAAAAGCTCGCGGCCGAAAATTCGGCGCTTAGGGATCAATTTGAAACGTCTTACCCAAAAAGCCAAAACTTGTTGCCGGCAAATGTTGTATCTGCTCCCAGTTTTATCCCAGGAATTTCCACTCCTGAATATTTAATTATAGATAGAGGCAGCAATGACTTGGTAAAAGTTGGGAGCGCTGTTGTTATTAAAGACAATATAGTTGGAAAGGTGACGGAAGTCTCAGGTAATTTGTCAAAAGTCATGCTTGTTTCAAATCCTTCAAATTCTCTTTCCGGAAAAACAGTATCTCTGAAAGGGACAACGGGAGCCAGTGCCCTTGGAGTTTTAAGGGGTCTTGGAGGAGGAAATTTAGTTTTGGATAATGTTGTTTTATCGGACGATCTTGCAGTGGGTGACTATGTTGTAACAAAAGGAGACTTAACAATTGATAACTCCGGGTATCCGCCAAGCCTTATTGTTGGGAAAATTACATCCGTTGAAAAAAAATCAAGCGATTTATTCCAACGGGCAAAAGTCAAAAGTCTTATTGATTTTTCAAGACTTAGCACAGTTTTTGTAGCTTTGCAAAACAATTAAATGAAAGAGAAAATTCTTCTGGCCGCTCTCATCGCTTCATTGTTTGTCGAGTCATCTCTAAGCTCATTACCCCTTCTTGTCGGAGTACTTATTCTGTCTGCCGTAGTAACACGAAAGAGTTGGGTTTTTCTTGCGGCCTTTCTAACGGGCGTAATTTTTGACGCTTTGACACTTAGAACAATTGGCCTAACAAGTACGTTTTTTTTAATCCTAATTTTCCTAATCTTTTTATATGAGAATAAATTTGAAACAGAAACTCTTCCTTTTGTTTTTCTTTCCACATTTTTCTCTAGCTTTGCATTTCTTATTTTCCTGGGCTTTGGTAGCTTAATACTTCAAGCATTAGTAGTTGCTCTCATAACTTCCCTACTATTTCAATTATTGTCTAAGAAGCTATGAAGAAAGTAAAAGCAGGGGTCGCATTTGGTGACTACATAAGCCAGGAAAGATATACGGGAACTTCAAGAAAATATTCTGATAGTAAGCGCAGCAACTCGGTGCGATGGTATCTTTTACCAGTTATTACAGGACTTATCTTTATTTTTATTCTGGTGAAACTTTTTTCTCTACAGATTTTAAGTGGAGCCTATTTTAGGCATCTGGCAGATACCAACAGAACAAAGACTGTTTTAGTTCATGCGCCGCGTGGGATAATTTTTGACAGAAACGGCGTGCCTCTTGTTTTCAATATGCCCGGGTTTAGGAAAGAAAAAGACGGCAAAATAGAACTTTTAACTCAAGAGGAGGCGCTTCCGATTCTGACAAATAAAGATAGCGGTTTGGAAATTGATTCCCTACGCAAGTATCCATACAAAGATGCTTTTTCTCACGCGCTAGGTTACATTGGGCAAATCTCAAAAGAAGAATTAAAGTCACCGCAATTTTCAGATTATAACGGAGGAGACATTATTGGCAAAACGGGAATTGAACAGCGTTATGAGCAAACTTTAAGAGGTACGGACGGAAAAAAACTCATAGAAGTTGATAGTCAGGGAAGACAAGTTAGGGCGCTAGGACAAACAGATCCAATTTCCGGACGCGACATAACATTAACATTGGACAGCGGTCTTCAAAACGCAGTTTTTGAGGCGATGAATGGGGTTAAAAAGGGAGCTGCAATAGTCAGCACGCCAAAAGGAGAAGTGTTGGCAATTGTTTCCAGCCCCGCTTTTGACCCGAATTTTTTTACATTGGGCAAAGATTATAAACCGGCAACAGATAGCGCGTACCAAAAAATCTCAGATGTTTTACTAGACGGGCAAAGCCAGCCGCTTTTAAATAGAGCAATTTCTGGCACTTATCCGCCGGGCTCTACTTTTAAACTTGTTGTTGCTAGCTCCGGTCTTCAAGACAATGTAATAGATGAAAACTATACGGTTTCCGATACCGGAGTCTTAAGACTTGGTGAATTTTCATTTTCCAACTGGTACTTTTCGCAGTACGGCAGAACCGAAGGGGATGTAAATGTTGTTAAGGGAATTAAACGCTCAAATGACATTTTTTTCTACACGCTTGCCGGAAAAGTTGGCGTGGATACAATTTCCAAAATGGGAGAAAAGTTTGGTTTAGGAAAAACGCTTGGTATAGATTTAAACGGGGAGGCAAAGGGAATACTTCCTTCAACTTCATGGAAAGAAAAAGCAATCGGGGAACAGTGGTATTTGGGAGATACCTATCATTACGGGATTGGACAGGGATATCTTTTGGTAACTCCTCTACAGGTTAATGGTTGGACGCAGGCGATTGCAAATAGTGGGACTTTGTACCAACCTCACATATTAAAAGAGACAAAACCAAATGCGCTGACTTCTAATTTCTTGTCTGAGAAAACAGTTTCTCTAATCCGGGAAGGAATGATTGGAGCCTGTAGTTCTAGTGGGGTTGCGTGGCCGCTTTTTGACTTTGCGGTTAAAAATCCAAAGCTTAAAATTGACGGAAAAAACTTTACAGAAGTTCCCCAAGCTTCAATATCGGCTTCATTTGCGGACTATCGAAAAGTTAGCATTGCGTGTAAGACCGGAACGGCACAGCATGGAGGAGAGCAGACTTTGCCGCATGCATGGATAACTCTTTTTGCACCGGCTTATAATCCGCAAATTGTTGTAACGGTTTTGTCCGAAGAGTCCGGTGAAGGAAGTAATGTCGCTGCGCCAATTGCCAAAAAAATCCTCGAGTATTGGTTTAGCAGGAGCAATTAATTGTTAGTTATTATCAAGCAATTATGTTCCTGTGTTTCTGTATGATATATCGATATATCATACAATATTGTTTTATTTTCTAGTGCGATTAGTTAGCCCATAGATAGGGGAATTTTAAAATCACTGAGTGAATTTGAAGGTGGAGAGGATTTGATTAAAAGTATCGATGTCTTTTGGGTCTGCTTTCTTAGCACCTGATGAGTAAGAAATTATGAAGTAGTTGCCTCTACTTTGAAGCGGTCCTACTTGTATTACTGTTCCAGTGTCACTTATTATTTCTTGACCAACTAGTTTTCTGACGATTTGGCCGGAAACCGTGATGTTATCATCCGACAAGGTTTTTGCATAAAAAGGCAAAGTTTTTACATATGAAATTGCAATCGTGAAACTCTGATCAGGCGGCGACCATGATTCTTCCATTGCTGATTTGATAAACGCTGCAGGATATTTGAGTGAAAATCCATAAGTTGTATTGGTATATGTTTTCCAGGATGCGGTTGGGTCGGGTGTCGGAGTGACTGTGGGGCAGGGGGAAAATTCACATTTGGGTCCGGTTCTGCCAACGCTTGTTCCGTCCGGACAAAGTTTTGCTTCCATTGTGCAGGCAGTTTTAACGGGAGCGTTTTTACTTGCTACATAGAGATACCCGCCAACTGCAATTGCTATACAGAAGGAGACAATGCTGAGGCCAATTCCAAGATACTTCCAAAAATTCCTATTTGAATTTTCCACAATGGGCGGGGGAGCTTGCGGCACTTGCTCGACTGGCGGAGGAATTTGTTTTTCCACTGCCTCAAGTATTACACCCAAGATATTTATTGTCAATTTTATACATAATACTTGCTACTATATACTTAATACTAATATGGGCGAACGCGAATATTACTTAGGGTTTGCGATGGCAAATGGGATTGGGCCAAAGACGTTTAAACTACTTCTTCAAGGCTTTGGCTCTGCAGAAAAAGCGTGGAACGCGTCGGCCTCGGAACTCGAACCCATATTAAAACCCGTACTCACTTTTAAATTTTTAAGTTTCCGCTCGGAATATAACTCGAAAAAATATAACGAGCAATTTAAAAGACAAAAAATTTCAGTAATTGCCATGTCTGATAAAGAGTATCCACAACTTCTTAAGCAAATTACCAATCCGCCAATTGTGCTTTATGTGAAGGGAAGTGTCGATTTGTTAAGTTCGAAATCTAACAAAATCGCAGTCGTCGGGACAAGACATATTACAAGTTACGGCCGGCAAATAACAGAAATGTTTGCAGCGGATTTGGCGGGGGCGGGCTTGGTGGTGGTTTCCGGGATGGCGCTGGGTGTGGACGGCGTGGCACATAAGGCAACTATTGATTCGGGTGGTAAAACTATCGCAGTTCTGGGAAATGGGGTAGACACTCCATATCCTACGGAAAATGAGAAACTTTATGAAGAAATTTTAGATAGCGGTGGAGCAGTCTTGTCAGAATTTCCGCCTGGCATGCCGCCTAGTATTGGGTCTTTCCCTTCGCGTAATAGAATAGTTGCGGGTTTGTCACTCGGCGTTCTTGTTACAGAAGGTGCAAGTGATAGCGGTTCTTTAATAACCGCAAATTTTGGTCTGGAATTTGGACGCAAAGTTTTTGCAGTACCCGGGCCAATAACGTCACCTCTCTCAAAAGCGCCGCTGGATTTAATTTCCAAAGGCGCAAGACTTGTCACATCCACGGATGACATTCTGAGGGAACTTAATATCAAAAGTTCATCCTCACAGATTAAAAACTCGCCCAAGGGGGAAACAAAGGAAGAAAAACTTGTCCTTAAAATCTTAGAAAATGAGCCGCTTGATTTTGATGAAATCGCAAGACTTACAAAAATTGACTCCTCAAAACTGGCTTCTATTATTTCAATGATGGAAATAAAGGGCATCATAAAAACTTTAAGCGGCGGAACTTTTAGTTCCACTTGACAACCTCTGTATAATGTAAAAGAACACGTCGATTATGAAATTAATTATTGTTGAAAGTCCTACCCCACACAGAACTTGCTTGTTCCCGAGGTCTACGTCCTCGCGTCACAAGAGCGTTTGGGCGGGGCAGGCAAAAGCATTATGAAATTAGTAATAGTAGAATCACCAACTAAAGCCAGAACTATTGGTCGTTTCTTGGGAAAAGAGTATTCAATAGTGGCTTCCATGGGGCACATTATGGATTTGCCCAAAAGCACTTTGGGAGTTGACGTGGAGCATGATTTTGCTCCTGCATTTGAAGTTGTTGCAGATAAAAAAAGAACTATAGCGGAGCTAAAAAGCGAGGCCAAAAAAGCAGACGGTATATTTTTTGCAACAGACCCGGACCGCGAAGGAGAAGCAATTGCGGCACATGTTAAAGATGTTTTGAACGTAAAGGGAAAAGTCTCAAGAATTGTTTTTCATGAAATTACAAAAGAAGCAATTGAAGATGCTTTTAAAAATCCCCGCGACATAGATGAAAATTTAGTTGATGCACAAACCGCGCGCCGCGTGTTGGACCGACTAGTGGGTTACAAACTGTCACCCCTTCTTTGGCAAAAAGTCCGCAGGGGATTATCCGCCGGCCGGGTTCAATCCGTCGCGCTTAGACTAATAGTTGAAAGAGAAAGGGAAATTGAGAAGTTTAAGAAAGAGGAATATTTTACAATTTCGGCAAATCTTAAAAAAGGAAGCGACAGCGTAGAGTTTGCACTTACAGAAATAAATGATGACCCGCCTGCTCGCCTCGCAGCGGAGCGGGCCGGCGAGGCAAGAAAAATAGAATCGCAGGAAACTTTTGCGCTTTACGACGGGCAGTATTCTATAACAAAAACTAATATAGATACAGAGAAAAAAGCTTTAGAAATACTCGCCGATGTTAAAAAAGGAACATTTAAAGTTTTAGATGTTGTGCAAAAAGAAATGCGCCGCTCGCCGCAAGCGCCCTATACAACTTCAACTCTTCAGCAGGATGCTTCAAGACGGCTGGGGCTTTCCGGAAGAAGGACTATGGGAGTTGCGCAAAAACTTTATGAAGAAGGATGTATTACGTATCACAGAACCGACTCGGTTGTAATGGCAAAGTCTGCGCAATTTGGAATTATTGAGTATGTTGTGAAACAATTTGGTGATAAGTATGTGCCGGAAAAGCCGCGTTTTTATAGCACAAAACAAAAACTTGCCCAGGAAGCACACGAAGCAATTAGGCCGACAAAAGTAAATATTACGGCAGCTCAAGTTGCTGGGGATTTAGGCGGGCAATACGCAAAGCTTTATGATCTAATCTGGAAAAGGGCAGTTGCGTCTCAAATGGCAGACGCAGTTACGGAATCGACAAATGTCTTGGTAAAAACTCAAGGCTCGCAGAAGTCTTATCTATTTAAAGCAAACGGCTCGGTTCTTTTGTTTGAAGGGTTTTTAAAAGTTAATCCTCAGGCGCTATCTGATAATAAGCTTCCGCAGTTTAAGGCAGGGGATAATCTAGATTTGATGTCTGTTGAAAGCCAACTGCACGAAACTCCGCCTCCGCCGCGTTATAATGACGCGTCACTTATAAAAGTTTTGGAAGAAAAAGGAATTGGCCGGCCTTCAACGTATGCAACTATTGTTGGGACAATTGAGTCGCGTCAGTACATTGACCGCGTTGAGGGAAGGTTTAGTCCAACGTCTGTTGGTATTGCTGTGAACGATTTTTTAGTCACAAACTTTTCCACAATTGATGACATCCCTTTTACCGCCGCAATGGAAGACGGATTAGACGAAGTTGCAGATGGAAAGAAAAAGTGGGTGCCAATGATAAAGGATTTTTATAGCCCTTTTGAAAAAAAACTAGAGGAGGTAAAAGGAGCGGCGCGGGTTAAAATTGCAGTTGAGGAAACTGATGAGAAATGTCCCAAGTGTGGAGCAAATCTTGTAGTACGAGTTGGAAAATTTGGTAAATTTTTGTCGTGTTCTACATTTCCGACGTGTGATTTTAGTAAGCCAATAATCTTGGAAACGCAATTTAAATGTCCAAAAGATGGAGCAATAATTGTAGTCAAAAAGACTAGAAAAGGCCGAACCTTCTATGGTTGCAGTAATTACCCCGCCTGCACATTTGCAGCATGGAAGTTGCAGGATTTGAAGAAAGAGCAGCCTGTACGAAAAGTTTGATTTGATGCCTGAACGAAGTTCTGGCGGGCAGGCCAAAATGTGACCCGCCTGGAATTTAAAAGATTTAAAAAAAGAAGACCTCAAAAAACCTACCGGGTGAATTTGAAGGTCGAGAGCATTTGCTGGAATATCTTTCTAACTACGGCCGCATCAGAATCCATAAATGTAGGGTTTGTCAGAGCAACTTCATATATCAAGCCATTTTTAAAAATGAGATATCTTCCGTCGTCAGACGCAAAAAAATCTAGGCCGTAATTTTTAGTTGGGTCTTTTTGCTGAATTTTAAATATGAAGCCGTTTTCGGTTCCTATTTTTGTTTGTTTCACTATGGCATTGTGAGTTAAATTAGAATATTTATCTTTTAAATACTGCTCAGGGGTCCCAATATTGTCTGCTTTTACAACAATAATATATCCAAAACTGTCTCCACGTGCATTGGGTATATAGTAGTTCGCAAAGTCGATTGCTTCTGCCCGTCCCTTAAATTGACTTATGAAACGATCGTCTGATTCTGAAAGCGGCCAGCTGGACGGATACTGAAAACTTAAGGGGACGCGCTTACTCGTATAGGTTTTCCATTTTGAGGTGGAGTTATTGTTTAGATTCATCAAGAGAAGTGTGATGAGGCTTAGGGCGAGGGCGGAGAGGACTATGAATCTGAAAAACCAAGTATCGTTTGAGTAAAATTTAGTTCTTGTTTTGGGCATATCTTTACTATTTCAGAAGCAAGAGCGATTGTCAATTAGAGTTTAGAATATTTTTGCGAGGATAACGAGAAGGATAAGGATTGCGACTTGGTTTATAATTCCCCAAGGTTTATCAAGCCTATTTTCAATTTTCTTTTGGAATTTATAAGACCAGACAAAAGGTTCAAATTTTATATTCCAGAAGTAATAGGGTGCCATTAGCCAATCTAAAGCCTGAGCAGCAATGATTATTACAAACGCATAGGCAAGATTTACAAAGGGGAATAGAAGTTCTATTACTAGAAAGCTCAAAATAAATCCAAAGATTACATCCATTTGCGCATCTTGAAGGACTTTTTTCTTGCCTTTTTCTTTTCTGTTGGTTGCGAAATCCCAGTGAGGAAAGTAATCGGCTGCTACATGGGATGCAATTGCAATTGGAATTGCGAGGGCTGGGTTTCCAATTTTTGCGGCAATGACAGTTCCTATAATTGCATGTCCCGTTGCAGTCATACTTCGAATACCTCAGTATGACACTGAGCGAAAGTCGAATGTGTCATAAAGATTATGGTAGCACATTTATCTTTTCTTTTCTGCCGAGAAAATATTTTCTTTTCTCTTTGACAGCAAAGAGAAGGGGAAACTGCCGTCACAAGTTTTGCTCCATTCGTTCTAAGTCTCGCTCGCTCAACGGGGGAAAGT
>Ga0209515_10002391_pt1 | contig 28986 bp, 28 predicted proteins | sample Subgroupgradi54m_FD_187454 | JGI IMG/M metagenome (GOLD analysis project Ga0209515, IMG submission 187454) | Subsurface groundwater microbial communities from S. Glens Falls, New York, USA - GMW60B uncontaminated upgradient, 5.4 m (SPAdes)... ... | reverse complement strand
TCGGCCTGATCAAACGTGGGTTTCCCTTTTCCACCACTCTCCGTGTAGTCGGCGAGCGCCTTCTTAAGATTATCTGCCAAGCCCAGGTAATCGACAACCAAACCACCCGGCTTGTCTTTGAAGACACGATTTACACGGGCAATCGCCTGCATCAGGTTATGTCCCGACATCGGCTTATCCACGTACATCGTATGCAATGAGGGTACATCAAAACCGGTCAACCACATGTCGCGGACAAGGACGATCCGAAACGGATCTTTTGCATTTTTGAAACGCTTTGCGAGGCCCTCCCGGCGTTCCTTGTTTCGGATGTGGGGTTGCCAGTCCAAAAGGTCTGAGGCCGAACCAGTCATAACGATCTTGATTGCTCCTTTGGTGTCATCTTCATCGTGCCATTGAGGCCGGAGCTTGGTGATTGCCTTATAGAGATCGACGCAGATACGGCGACTCATACAGACCACCATGGCCTTACCTTCCAGCGCCTCAAGACGTTTTTCAAAATGTTCCACCAAATCTTTGGCTACCAGAGCTATTCGCTTTTCAGCGCCGACCAAGGACTCCAGACGCGCCCACTTGCTCTTGAGTTTTTCCTTCTTTTGGACCTCCTCGCCTTCTGTGACCTCCTCGAACTCAGGATCGATCTTCGGTCTCTCGTTTTCCTTAAGTTCGATTTTCGCCAGACGACCTTCATAGTAAATCCTAACCGTCGCACCGTCTTCCACCGCGCGTTGGATGTCATAGACATCGATGTAATCTCCAAACACGCTTTTGGTATTTCTGTCCGTCTTTTCAATCGGCGTTCCCGTAAAACCGATGAAGGAGGCGTTCGGCAGGGCGTCCCGCATATGGCGCGCGAATCCATCAATGAAATCGTATTGGCTTCGGTGCGCTTCATCCGCGATGACGACGATATTCCTTCGCTCGGAAAGAAGAGACGCACCATCGCCTTTTTGCTCTGGAAAAAATTTCTGAATGGTCGTGAAAACAACGCCACCGGAGGCAACTTTAAGCTTTTCCCTCAAATCCGCCCGGCTTTCGGCTTGAACCGGAATCTGCCGAAGGAGGTCTTTGTTAAGAGAAAACGTCCCAAAAAGCTGATCATCGAGATCATTTCGATCTGTCATGATAACAATGGTGGGATTTACCATCTTTGGATGCTGAATAATCTTGCCCGCGTAGAAGGCCATCGAAAGGCTCTTGCCGCTCCCCTGTGTGTGCCAGATAACTCCGATTCGTCGATCTCCTGAGGGAGAAGTCGCCTCAGTTGTGCAATTAATCGCCTTATTGACTGCGTGGAATTGATGATAGCCGGCTATCTTCTTATTGATGATGGCTCCATCCACCTCAAACGTAACGAACGAGCGAATCAGATCGAGAAACCGTGATTTATCAAAGATCCCCTTGATCAGGACCTCCAGCTGAGGCTCGATGTTGGAGGCGATTTCTTCTCCCTCAATAGTCCTCCACGGCATAAAGCGTTCCCAATCGGCTGTTAACGATCCCACCCGCGCCCCAAGCCCATCGGAGATGATCAAGACCTCGTTGAAAGGAAAAAGACTCGGTAGTTCGGCCTTGTAGGTCTGAAGCTGATGAAAGGCGTTCCGAACCGTCGCATTCTCGTCCGTCGGATTTTTGAGTTCGATCACACCCAACGGAAGGCCGTTGACGAATACAACAATATCGGGCCGTCGGTTGTGGTTGTTTTCAACGATTGTGAATTGATTGACGGCCAGCCAGTTGTTATTTTCGGGGTGAACAAAATCGACAAGCCAAACTTTATCATGAACAATACGTCTGTCAGTTGAGCGATACTCCACATCTACCCCATCGGTTAGGAAGCGGTGAAACCGACGATTGTTTTCGACGACATTCGGGCTCTCAGTAAGAGTGATTTTTCGAATGGCCTCGTCAATTGCCTCGGAAGGAATCTTTTGATTGATCTTGATTAGGGCTTCTTTCAAGCGTCCGGGTAGGATGACCTCACTGTAGCTTGTTCGTTCCGCCTTAGGTCCATCGTAAGCGATATCGGGACCGAAGAGGGTTTGGTAGCCCAGTTCCCAGAACCAGGAGAGGGTGGCTTCTTCGACGATGGATTCGTTGAGAGTAGTCATTTCAATTTGCGTTTAAATAAAAAAGTCATTTAAAATCATAATGTTACATAATATTCAGCGGGCCATAACGGGTTGCGTTTAAACAGAAATTCAGGCCCAGAATACAAAAATTGAATCTTCCACAGCCAAGTTATCACGCCGCCAAAGCCTCTCGCACATCTTCCTTCTTGCTCCATGGGACAGGAACAACGTCATAGCTTTTTAGAGCATCAACGATGCTAGGATTAAGTGACCGTTCAGCATCATTCAAAATTGCATACACTTTGGACTCCTGACTTCTTACATCTTTGGTGTCTATCCAAGAGAATGCAAGTGATTGGGCAGAGTCCTTAGTCGGGTTATTGATTGCCCGCAAAATACGTTCGGGAGCTTTCTTCGATTTTGGAATGGCAAAATCAAACAAGTGATCGTAGCCAGATTTTCCGGTAAATTTGACGTTGGGGGTATAGCGAATACCCACGAGTTCAAGCCAAGCCGTTACGTCTTCAAGGAACACGCTGGCGACGTATGGCTGAGCAAGATAAAATAGGTCATTAACAGCAAGTATCGCCTGCAGTAGATTATGTTTGCGAAGAGCAAAGTTATCTGGGGTTGCCTTGACTGCTAGGGTTTCATCGCGACTCTGAACACCAAACCCAGCAAGCGTAACCTTTAATAAATTCTGCCGTTTAGGCGAATCCAATGCACATCCAGAAAGTTGCAGATCCTGAATAGTGTACCCATCATCGGTGAGTAGATAGCCGCCATTTTCCTTTTTGGCGTAAATTTGTATGTAGTCGTTATGTCGATCCAGAAAAGGTGTGGTGATCTCAACATAATCTTTTACTTGGCGAAGTGCTGTCTTGTCTCTTAACCAGTCACGATATTTATCCATCAGAGAGGCAATTTCATCTATCATGTAAACAGCCCCCTTTCAAATTGTGGAAGCTTATCAATATTACAGTACTTCATAAAATCCTGCAGTGTCTGCCAAGAATCAGAAAGGTTTGAAAATTTATCAGAGGGGACAGGCCCCGCCCACTTGTCGCCATAGCCTTCACGATAGACATGCAGATGAGGTGACGAAACTTCTTCATCATCGGGGTTCCGATGCGGAGCGCCACCTATGTCGAGGCGAACGAGAACAACTACCTGACGTCCCCGAAGCTGTTTTGTCTCTTTTAATAAATCGATTCGGCTTCGTGTGATATCTAATGAGAATTTCTCTCTTTTATTAACACATATAAGTGGCACAATCAGCTTTCCACCAAGATCTGGTAGTGCAAGTCGACTATTATCAGTGGATATTGAAGATTCATCATAGTTCTTTTTGATATCAATCAGCGCATCTGCTTCAGTTTGCGTAAGAATTATTTCAGTCATAAAATCCTCCGATCAACCAGCTTTGAGCGGCATCTTCAATGATGAATTTGTTGTGTACCGTGGTCATATAGCCGCCCCACCAGCATACTTACTTTGATTCTCTTGACAGTGTTTACGAACCATAAGCAACCAAGACTCAAACCAATACCACTGTTGACCCAGTTGGCCACAAAATCCCTTGCTCAGGTTTTTCGCATCCAGACTTTTCCAGAGTTCGGTGTGTTTTTGTATGCTGAACTTTGTAAAACTCTCCTGTTTCATGACAGCCACGATATCTTTCGCAAAATATTTCTTTTTATCGACTTCCTTCAAATAGACTTTCTCATACTCCGCATTAGTGGTTTTGGTAAGATCTGAATCTACCTTTACAAATTCGATGACTTTGTCTGCTTGGCCCTTGCGATTAGCAGTTTTTGGTACAAAGAGTACTCTATAGGCATACCTTTGATCGTCGAATTCTTGATCGGTTAGCTGATCCTCAAACGACTTTATGTATGTTTCTATATGATGGGGGAGGTCATGTTGTTCTATAAGCTGCTCTTGTTGCTCGGGCTTGATCGATGAAAACTGTAGGCTGAATGATAAGTGTCGGTCGATGCCAAACTTATCGCCAAATAGTTTCTTGATATAAGCATTGAAGTTGAGGCAGTTAGCCTGAAATTTGGCACTGAGAGATGAATCGATTCTCTTGGTCATCTGATGTTCGATCTCATGCCGAATGCCAATTAAAAATCGAAGATTGCTTTTTGCAATATGATCCATCGGACATTTATCTTCATTTAAACATCTTTCAAGTTCCCAATATTTATAGACGCCACTCTTTGTACGATCAAAGGACTTTCTCGGGCCATTGTTTTTAAAGTGTCTGTAATCGATCCCGGTTTTTTTGAAGAACGCGTGAAGAAGATAAGTCCACGCAATATTCATGACTACAATAAAGAGTTCCGATTTAAATGTAATGGTAGGGTTATTGTATATTTGTACGGCAGCCAGCGCCGCTTCCCGTGACTTTCGGATAAGTTCGTCTGCGACCGACTTGAGTCGTCGGTTTCTTTTATTCATATCTTCCCTCAATTGCAATCTCCCCCGTCATCAGCTTTGGCAACAGCGTGTCGCGCAGGGTGACAAGCATCTGACTTTCAAGTGTGTTTGCGAAAGCCTTGTTGAAGATCGGACCGATAATGCGGTCGAACGCAACCAGAACTTCCTTGCTCGGTAGACATACTAACAAGCGCTTCATATCGGCAACTGTGACGTGACCTAGACCAGTCGTTTGTTTGTTTCGCGCAGTCTCCACGAGGATCGGACGGAGGTATTTGAGTAGATAGTAGACAAAATGTTTCTGGGTAGTGGTCGGCGCAATAACCTTGAAGATGTGTTGGTTGAGCAATCCAGGACCATTGCTCCAAAGAAAGGTATCCAATGATGTGTCCGGGCTACCTGACCACGAATAAAGCAAATCACCCATGTCAATCAGTTGGCCTGGGTCTGCTTGTCTCGAAGACCATTTGGTTTGAGCGCTGATACCGTCCTTGAGTTCTGCGATTTTGACAATAGGCAACCCTTCTCCGGAGATGCAAAAATCTTCATTTTTGAATATAGCACCATTTATGAATGTTGCCGTATCGTAGAGTGGAATTGCCTCCCAGCCCTGCGGAATAGGGCCAAGGGGAGAGTCATTAAAGCTAGCTGGGAACAAAGTAGCAGTTTCGGGACCGAGGCCGGGGGGTTGACGCCCATCAAGTTTCGTCCGAACAGGATCAAAATCCACAAACCAGCTCTTAAACAGCGCCCGGGCCATTACTTCCAGCGTTGCATTCATTTGCCGGTTCAACTCGACCTTGTCGTCCAGCGTTCCGAGGATATGGGCGATGGACCGTTGTTTGGAGAGGTGTGGCAGCGGAATTTTAAGGTGCTCTATCTGGGAACCACTTATGTTTGCCTGTGCGCTTCCATCGGCAAGGCCGAACATCTGTTCAACGTAATGTGGCTGGACTAGCACATAGTAAATGAAGTCGTAGTCCGCTGCACCAGCATCTTTGAGATAAACCTTCCCAACACGTTGATTCAGGTAAAAAGTTCCCTCTGTTTTCGGGAACCGTCCAATCTTACCTACCGTAGCACCAGTCATCGCAATCAGAATATCGCGATGTTCCAATTTGTAGCGCTCTACCTTTGGAATACTTTTGATTGTTTCTTCGGGAACACGCTCTACATCTTGCACATCAACAGTTGGAGGCATGATGTTCTTAATCTTAATCAGGGGCACACCGAACTTTCCCATATCTGAACTCTTAAACGCAAAACCAGAGCGCACTTCCGCAACATCGCCGAGCCTGGCAACTGAGAAGTCAGGTTCCATATCCCAGCCCCTTCAGATTGGTGACGATGGTAGCATCCAGCTTGACGGCTTCAACTTGCTGCTGCCGCAGGGCCGCGGTGAGACGCTTCATTTTTGCCTCAAACGGTTCCCCATCATCTTCCTGCGCTTCCGCACCAACATAGCGACCCGGTGTAAGTACATAGCCATGTTTTGTTATTTCTTCGAGCGAGGCGCTTTTGCAGAATCCAGCTGTATCTTCATATTTGCCCGCGTCCTTTTCACCCCGCCAAGCGTGATAGGTTTTTGTGATTTTTTCTATTTCTTCATTCGTCAATTCGCGATGAGTTCGATCCACCAATCGACCCATTTTACGAGCATCAATGAAAAGGATGTGCCTCTTCCGATCACGGAACTTGTGGTTCTTCTTATCGCGGGCTAGGAACCAAAGACAGGCAGGGATCGGAGTGCTGTAAAAGAGCTGCCCCGGCAGGGCAATCATGCAGTCTACCAGATCCGCCTCGATGATTTTTTTTCGAATTTCTCCTTCACCTGATTGGTTCGAGGACATTGAACCGTTCGCCAAGACAAATCCTGCCACGCCCGCCGGGGCCATGTGATGAATCATGTGTTGAACCCAGCCGAAATTGGCGTTCCCAACCGGCGGTGTTCCAAATTTCCATCGCACGTCGTCTCGAACACGTTCACCACCCCAGTCACTATCGTTAAAGTGTGGATTGGCGAGAATATAGTCTGCTTTTAAATCTTTATGCAGATCGTTATGAAACGTGTCTGCATGATGAGGCCCAAGATTTGCCTCAATGCCTCGAATCGCCAAATTCATTTTAGCCAATCTCCATGTTGTGGGATTGGATTCTTGGCCGAAGATCGAAATGTCTCCCAAACGACCTCCGTGTTTCAAAATAAACTCCTCACTCTGGACAAACATTCCGCTTGAGCCACAGCAAGGATCATAGACTCGGCCTTTGTAAGGTTCGATCATTTCTACAAGAAGTCTCACAACACATCGAGGTGTATAAAAATCACCTCCGCTTTTCCCCTCTGCGCCAGCAAACTGACTCAAGAAATATTCGTAGACGCGACCGAGGATGTCCTTGGAACGATTCTCAGCATCGCCCAATCCAATCGTGCCGATCAGGTCGATCAATTCTCCCAACCTATGTTTATCGAGCTGTGGGCGTGCATAATCCTTGGAAAGAACCCCTTTGAGGGATGGGTTCTCTTTTTCGATCGCCACCATGGCGTCATCAATCATATTGCCGATGGTCGGCTGCTTGGCGTTGGCCTGCAGGATGGACCAACGAGCCTTCTTGGGAACCCAGAAGATATTATCGGCTGTGTACTCGTCCTTATCTTCAGGGTCGGAGTGCTTCTCTTGGGATAATTGTCGATACCGTTCCTCGAAGGCATCGGAAATGTATTTGAGGAAGATGAGCCCCAAGGCCACATGCTTGTACTCTGCCGGGTCCATGTGGCCGCGCATCTTGTCAGCCGCCTGCCAAAGCTTTTGCTCAAAGCCGAGGTTGGCGCCGGTACTCTTTTTATCTTCCGATTTTCGTTTTCCTTGAGGCATAGAGCTATTTCCGATCGATTATGAAAAAATGCCCTGATTGCCTTTTCAATCACAAAGGGGCTATAAAGAGAAGGGTGAAATTCAAAAAACCCAAGACAGAGGTTTGATTTCTTAAGCTGCATGTCAAATATCAGGAACGATTGGTTCAGTTCCTCTTTCACGGGTGATGCAAGGATTGCAATTCACCTACACGCAATACTTTAATAAAAGATTCAAAGATTTAGAAAAGGAATTTGGTTAAAACCCAACTTCGAAGGTCGATCTGAAAAAAAACCATTCATTGGAATTCACAGCGTAGATTCCGCTTCCCAATTTCCAAGTAATCTCGTGAGGAAAGGCAAGCCAGATCTGGGGAATGATTAAGAGTTCATTTGGTCCGGGGTGGAGGCCTTGAATTTCAATGCCGTAACGGAGAAAAGACTCCGCAGGGTAACGCATTGCTAAGGCGTAACCGACTCGGGCATGGAAAGAATCGGCAACGCGGAGTTCGGAGAAGAGATTGAGAGTTGTGTTGAGTTTAGGAAAAATGTCTTTTGATAAAACAATTCTTGGATTCAAAAAGTGTTCTTTTTCTACATCGCTTTCGAACTCATATTCAAGTGACATGGCTACATCAATCAGATGTTCACCTTCTTCGCCAAAGCGGTATCGGGTTTCGACGCGGGAGCGGTGGAAACTATTTTGGCCATCCGTTGTAGTCTTTAATGTTCCGATGCCGTCGATCATCCACCGGTTGGTGATTCCGTATTCAAAAGCAAGACTGTTGGCAAAGAAATTAGGGTCCGACTTAGATTTGTGAAAATCCAGAGTGTATTCCGGCTCAAATTCTCCTTTAGCAAGCGTTTGAAAGACGAAGGTTTCGTTGATGTAATCATCCCGATGGGCAAGCGCATCACGAGAAAGAGCAAAGCAGACAATCAGAAAAATAGAGAAGATAAGAAATGAGCGAGGAGTAAAAAGCATTGTTTCCTTATGTATTGCAACGGGAACCAGTAGTAAAGCTGCCAAAATGCATACTGGTGCCAGGCACGCCAGTGTAGCTGATCAACTGGATGTTGAAGCATAGAGTCGTATCGAAGTCCTTCTTAAGGTGAGACTCGTTACACTACATTATTAATATCAATTAACATGTAGTGTAATTCCTTGACAGATTATGTAGTTTCGTTACACTACAATTGTGAAATATCTCGTAACGTAGTGTAATTGGTGGCTTGTTAATATGAACATCCTCTTATCCACATTGAAAGAAGAGCTTGTAACAACGCGGCGGCTTGAGGAGAAGTACCTTAAGAGGCTCGAAGCTTTCCCCAAGGGAAGCTTTGTCGTTCGTCAGGTGCGCAGCAAGCGATACGGCTATCTCACTCATCGCAAAGAGGGGAAAGTCCGACAGCATTACTTGGGTGCGGTCGATGATGACGCCATCAAGAACTACCGAAATCAGGTGGAAGAGAAAAAGATTTTGAAGCGTAAGTTGAAGAGAATCCGCGAGCAGATAGTCATTCTGAAAAGGGCCCTGCGTGGAAAAACAAAATGAACTTGTTTTAGAGATACTCAAGCGCTTATCGGGGGCCGGCGTTTTGGAACGTGTCCTCCTGATCGGCAGTTGGGCCGCTTCCTTTTATCGTGGCTATTTTCGAAGCCCTGACTACGCACCCGTCTTGAGAACACGCGATATTGATTTTCTCATTGCACCGAGGACTCGATTTTCAAAGCCCGTTGATCTTCATCTGCTTCTGAAAGACCTAGGGTTTGATTTGGAGTTTTCTCCAGGCGGGTACATGAGGCTGGAGAGTGATGAGTTGATCCTGGAGATGCTTTCTCCCGAGGTCGGTCCCCCCAAGAATCGACCTCTTTCCTTTCCGGATCTAAAATTTAACGCTCAACCCCTGCGGCACTTGTCCACGTTGAGCCGAGATCCTATCGTGATTGATATAGAAGGGGTCGCGGTCCATCTTCCCCATCCCGCGGATTTTGCCCTTCACAAGCTCGTGATTTCGGATTCAAGAAAGAATCGTGAAAAGAAGTCCAAGGATATCGAGTCGGCCTATCAAATCTTGGAAGCTCTTTTGTCAAAAGAACAAGAAAGTGTTTTGAGGTTGGCATTTCAGGAATTGAGTCAGAAAGAACAACAAAAAGTTAGAAAACTTATTACGGCCGGTAGTTTTTCAGATCGTATTACGTTTCAAACTCTCTGATAAGTTTTCGATAGGCACAAGAAACCCAAGACGGAGGTTTGATTTCTTAAGCTGCATGTCTATAGCATTTCAACTTCCGCTTCCAGATTTGAAGCTTCTACTAATCTCAATATCCTATCAATAGTAACCTTTTGGAGACTCCCGGAAAGACTGCTGCCAATTACGCTGCTTCTTTGAGGACCCAGTTGTTATTATGTGCCTTAAGCTCAATGCGTTTCAAAGATTTGCCTTCGTCCTTCAGCCATAGATCCTGAAGATCATAATCTCGATGAGGCAATTTTGTAGATACAAAATAACGCACGAGTCGATCAAAAGGTTTTACGATATTTTGTTTTCCATTTTCCATCCGTGAAATGGACTCTTTTGTATAACCCGTAAGTCTAGCGAAGACCGCCCCTGAATAACCTAAATAAGTTCTCAAAAATCGAATTTCTTTTCCACTTAACAAATCTTTATTTAAGATCAAAATCTCAGCGATAGCACTATGAAGCTTCTCCGTATCACCGTAACCGTAGTAAATCTCTCCACATTGGTCACACTTGAAGAACTCAACTCCATAGAGTGTGACATTATCCAAACCACAGTCTTTATATTTGACCGTGGTGGTCTGACGCTTCAAGTTTTGTTTATTGTCACACATAATGCATTTCATGGTTATTTCCTCCAAGCTGTCACAACAACGAAACTGGTTTGCGAATCAAATGAAACAATGACCGTGATATTTGTGGTCTCCAAACGATAGCGATAAGTCCCTTTTTCCAACTCTCCCTCCTTCAGTATCTTCGCGGACGAACTCTTGATTACATTTAAGACGTCAACCGTCGTTAAATCTCTCTTTTCCATCTCTTCAAGAGCATGTTTCGAGAAACGAATATGAGCAGGTTAACAAGTCGCTATTTCCGAGATCAGCTTTCTGGCTTGGTTTCTGTCCAGCTTGTGCGTTCTGTAGTCAATCATTGATATAATATCAACCTATGATAAAAAGTCAATACCTCCCCACCAGTTTTTTTGACCTTAAAACACGTTGGGACAAGTGAGAAATCAAGTGATTGTGGGCGCTATAGGGATTGAACCTATGGCCTCCTGCGTGTGAAGCAGGCGCTCTACCACTGAGCTAAGCGCCCATACCATCAATCCGATGTTTATTTCGCTCAGTCACTAATCATTATTCTTGGTAACGGTGCAAGGAGATTTTATTTCTTGTCGGGGGTAACGGTAATCCACTCGGTGTTTTCAATCATATTGATGAAAAGGTGAGGTTTGCGGCTGAAGGCTTTAAAGAGCAGCTTGAAGAAGCCCGAGAAGCCCTTCATGGAAAGAATGGTGAGAGGATGACGTAGGATATCTCTTGTTCTGATAACGCCTATAAACATGATGGTCTCCCTAGCTATAACGAAAGCAAAGGGAATGCCAGTCTATAAATGAGAATTTTGTGGGTAAATCTTAAAAGATTTCAAGTAATTCAGAAGAGGTGTTTCTTTTGCAACACAAGGAAAGTAAAGTAGAAACGAGGTCCCTGGACCCGGATCTTGGGGTCCGGCACTACTTCCTGTGACGAATATCAACCCATGAAGTGTTCTGCGTCATCGTGATAAATCGGTACCGTTTGGGACTTAAGGCACGCAGAAACATTTTGCAGTAGCCCTTCAAACCCCTCATGGAGATAATCGTCAGAGGATGTAGCAGCACGTCTTTTGTTTTAATCACTCCAATAAACATGTTGTGCCTCCTACCTCATAAAGACAGCAAACCGAGTGCCATATCGCTCATAATAGCAAACCCCTAAAATAATTGATTATTTTTTAATACTGTTTGATAAAAAACAGGGTAAAAAAATACCTGTGTTGTAAATTTTACTCTCAGAATGAGATTTTACTGCTCTGGAGAATATTTGCTGTTGGCAAGCTGAGTGGAAGATACATTTGTTTGAAAACTAACAAATCGAGCTGCAAAAGTTGTTTGGCTTTCTTTAGGGATACGCACTTGGGACCCTGCTGGCAGGGAGTAGTTTCCATGGATCACTCGATTATCAAAGGCTGGATTCAGATCTTTCAGATTGTTCAAGGAAGTGTCAGCAAGCTGAGCGATTTCTTCAAAACTCATGGTGATTGGAATCTGGATTAAATCAAATTCCAGTAAAGGATCTTTTTTTATTTTTCCAAAATATTTTTCCTGGTTTTCGTAGACGTGCAGGGCGGCTAAAAAAGAAGGATAGAAATTTCGAGAGGCAAAAGCATAACTGCCCGCCTTGAACTCTGTAATGATTCTGGTGATATCGTGTGTGCCTAATTTTGAGATAGCCTTCAAAAGATTTCCAGGTCCTGAGTTATAGGCATTGATGGCTAAAGGCCAGTTGCCAAGAAGCTCAAAATTATGAAGGAGAAGACGAGCGGCTGCATGAGTGGCCATGATGGGATCATACCGTTCATCAACCAGATCATTGACGGTCATGTAACGTCTGGCGGAAGAAGCCATAAATTGCCACAGCCCAGCAGCACCTACCTTGGAATAAGCTTGTTGAAGAAAGAGAGATTCCACAAAAGGGAGCCGCGCTATTTCTTTGGGAATTCCATAACTCTGAAAAATTTGTTCAAAATGAGGCATGTACCTCGCGGACCGCGTAAGACCTTCCTGAAAACGATCTTTTAATCCTGTTTGGGAACGCAGTCTCTCCGCAGCCTCTGGTGAAAGATGCGCGCGAACCTTTTCCATCTCCTGATTAATTTCTGTTTCACGAATGGATTTTTTTTCAGCATCCGAAATGGGACGATTGTCCAGTTCCGTAAAATCAAGAACGCTATAACGAATACTCAAATCTTCTGTGTCATGCAGTACCACCTGATGGGTGGTATAAACGGCATAAATGTCCCGCCAGAAGCTTACGATGGGTTCTAATTCCGGTGTGATCTCAAAGGCGACGGAAACAGGTGTGACAGAGTGTGACGTGTTAAGCCGTGGCACAGGCAGTGCCGTAATCAATTTTCGAGCGGTTATTTTTTTTAAATTTTCTTTAGCACTTTCTTGAGAATCAAGGAGAGCCAATTCTGAAATTTTAGGAAGTGGAGCTTCTTCCATTTTTTCTTCAATGACAGGAAGCGGAGCCAGTATTTCCTGAGTTTGATGTTCTTCCTTTTCAATCTGGGAAAAGAGTTGAGGAAGTTGTTTCTTTAAACCACAAAAGGCAAAATGAAGAGAAATTCCCAATCCAAAAACCAGAACGAGGCTGATGAGTTTGTGATGATTCATGAAGGAGTTCTTTCCAGAGCAGCTACGATAGTTTTTAAAATCTCTTCTTTGGCCCGATTGGCCTTATTGTTCGAGATGGTCAGATCATTCAGTAAAAATGAAAAAGCCAATTTTTTATTTTCTCCAATAAAGTAGCCGGAGAGGGTGCTTACTCCATTAAGGGTCCCTGTTTTTCCAAAGACACGACCATAAAGAAATGGACTTTTCATCCTTTTTTTCAATGTTCCATCGATGCCCCCAACACTCAGGCTTTCAAGAAAATCGTTACGAAAAGGGGAGTGGTAAACTCTTTCCAGGAGGGTTACAAAATGAGCTGCTGAAAGCCGGTTATTTTTAGATAAGCCAGAACCATTGTCGAGTGAGAAAGAATTTTTGGGGATATTCAAGGATACAAGATAATTCTTCATCATCTCCGCTCCCTCGGTTGTAGAGCCTGACTGTCCTGATTTTTCAGCACTGATTGTTTTGAGTACCTGTTCTGCCACAAAATTATTGCTGAATTTCCCCATACCCTTCAACACCTCGCGAAGCGGCGGAGAGTTATGGGTGAGGAGCCGTTTAGCTTCCAAAGGAACCAAACCCTTCTGAGGAGTACTCCTGTTTTGATTTATCCTCAGACCCCTTTTTTCCATTTCTTCAATAATGACAGACCCTGTGTAGAGGGAAGGATCCGAAAAACACTGACGGATATTATGTTTGGAAACTCGCACATGTTTTTTGAAGGAACCCTTTTTCATTTTTTGTCGGGGAAGTTTTTTAACTTCGTAACTGTCTTCATCTCCCATGCCGGAATTAGAACGTGCCCGGATCATATTGCGGTTAAAATTAAAGGCGAGTGGGCTCGTGACAATATTGTAAATTTTATCTCCACGGTCGGAAACGTAGGTTGTGTTAGCGTTCTTATCAAAAAAACTATTATCAACGTAAACAGAACCCGTAATTTCTTTTAATCCAATAGCTATCAAATCATCTATCATGGATTCTAATTCTTCAGTGACTAACAAAGGATCGCCATAACCTTTGATCCAGAGATTGTGGATTTTTCCGTTCATGTCTAAAGAGGTATCGGAATAAAACTCCGTTTTAAAAATATAATTTCCCCCGAGTTCTTTGAGAGCGGTGGCTTCTGTGACCAGTTTCATATTGGAAGCGGGATTCAATGCCAAATCAGGGTTCTTGGCGTAGATAATTTTGTCGTCGGAAAGTGAAATAACCTTCATTGAGACGGTAGCATCCGAGAGCTCATAAGCTCTAAGCAGCCACTCAATCTGTTTGGAGAGAGGGCCAGGAGGGACTTGAAGGCCTTCGTGTCTGTGTGAGTATTGTTTGGTCCTGCTTTTATGAGGATGGTTGCCTTTTGCAAAACTTGATGACGCAAGGCATACGATCAAAAAGAAGGTGATGAAAAATTGACAGTATCTAAAAAGTCGCATAATTTTAAAGGCCTTGTTAAACAACAGTTCTATTTTAAACTGGTTTCGTCCGAGTTTCAATCAATTAGTATTTGGGGAGAGAGCACGCTTACTATTCTTGTTATTCGTTGGTTTATGCCTTGGGGCTTGCCAGCCAAGCATCAAAACACCACAGAATACGCTGGTTGTGGGATTAGAAGCACCTCCCTTAACTCTGGATCCACGACTCGCTTCGGATGCCTATTCTTCAAAAATCACCGCGCTTCTCCATAATGGGCTTTTTCGACTCAATGAAAGAATGGAGATTGTTCAAGATTTAACCGAGAGTTATGAACAAACTTCGTCGCATCATTACAAAATAACCCTGAAAAAAGGAGTTCTCTTTCATGATGGTCATGAACTCACTGCGGAAGATGTTAAATACACGTTAGAATCTGTATTAGATCCAACATTGGCTTCTCCTTTTAAAGGGACGCTTTCTCGTATTGCGTTGATTACAATCAAAGACCCTTGGAATCTGGAGATTGATCTTAAGGAGGATTTCAGTCCCTTTTTGTCAGCCTTGACGATGGGAATTATTCAGGCAGGCGGCTCCCATCCTGCTTTAGGAACAGGGCCTTTTTCTCTGGAATCGATGAAACCAAATGAAGAAATTGTTCTTCACAGGAATGAAAAATATTTTCAGCCTTTGGCAAAAGCAAAAATAGAGAAAATTATTTTTCGTATCGTCACCGACGACAATCTTCGTATTTTGGAGTTAAAGAATCATCGTCTGGATCTGTTACAAAATAATATTCCTCCGATGCTTTTGGAATCCCTCAAAAAGGATGGGGATCTGGTTGTAGAAACCACGGAAGGTATCAATATGACCTACTTGGGGTTTAATCTCCAAAAAGGTCCGCTCAAATCTTTGGAGGTGCGAAAGGCGATTGCTTACGCTCTGGATATTCCGGCACTGATTGAATATCGGATGGGTCGATTAGCCAAACCAGCAACAGGAATCCTTTCGCCCAGCCATTGGGCTTATGAACCGGAAGTGACGCCCTATGCTTTTGATCCTAAAAAGGCGCGAGAACTTTTGGATAAGTCCGGTTATCCCGACCCTGATGGGTTAGGGCCAGCTCCAAGGTTTGTCATCACTTATAAAACCTCCACGAAGAAAGACAGGATTGGATTAGCACGTTTGATTGCCCGGTATTTAAAGGATGTTGGAATTGAGATCCGCATTCTTCCTTATGAGTGGGGAACTTTTTTTCATGACATCAACACCGGAAATTTTGAGATGTTTTCTCTCACGTGGGTGGGAGTGACTGAACCCGACATCTACTATTATGTTTTTCATTCTTCCCAAAAACCTCCCGAAGGTGCGAATCGTGGTGGATTCAACGATGAGGTCATTGATCGACTCACGACAGAAGGCAGACGTCTCCAGGATCGAGTGAAGAGAAAAGAAGTTTATAAATATATTCAAAAAACATTGGCGGATGAACTCCCCATTGTTCCTTTATGGTACGAAGACAACTTTGCCGTTTTTTCCAAACAGGTAGCGGGGGTAAGGCTGCGGCCCAATGCTTCTTTTGATTGGATGACTGAAGTTTATAAAAACTGATTATGAAATCTTATATTTTAAAACGGTTGGCACTCACTTTGTGTATTCTTTTTTCTGTTTCCAGTTTTGTATTTTTTTTGATTCATCTCGTGCCCGGTGATCCTGTGGATTTGATTTTAGGTGAACAAGCCCTGTCTGCCGATCGAGTGGCTTTTCGACAGGCCCTTCATTTGGACTTGCCCTTGGGGAGTCAGTTTTTACATTTTTTCAAAGGTCTTTTTTCTGGGAATTTAGGTCAGTCGCTCTTTGAACATCGTTCTGTGACGCAGCTTCTTTGGGAAAGGTACCCAGCAACTCTCGAGTTGGCGATCATTGCAATGGTCTTTGCCATTTTTATCAGTCTTATTTTTGGGATTATGGCGGCTGTTCGCCAAGGATCGTTGTGGGACCGTGGCTCGATGTTAGGTTCTTTGGCGGGTATTTCCATTCCTCATTTTTGTTTGGGACCTTTGCTGGTGATTTTATTTTCCATCAAGCTGGATCTGCTCCCTATCTCAGGCCGAAAAGATTTTTTAGGATTTGTTCTTCCTGCAATCACATTGGGAAGCGGGATGGCGGCACTTCTCACGCGCATGATTCGTTCTTCTCTCCTGGAAGTATTGAAGGAAGATTTTGTACGGACAGCACGCGCTAAAGGTGTTTCGGAGTGGCGAGTTATTTTGAAACACGCTTTGCGGGTGGCATTTAATCCTGTGATCAGTGTTTTAGGACTCCAGTTTGGGGCCGTCCTGGCGGGAGCCATTGTGACCGAAAAGATTTTTGCGTGGCCGGGCGTTGGTTCTCTGTTGGTGCAATCCATTGAAAGACGAGATTATCCGGTGGTTCAGGGATGTATTCTCACCATTGCCATCACGTATTCACTGGTGAATCTGGCCACCGACCTTATTTATCAAAAACTTGATCCCCGCATTCATTTGGGAGAACAAAGGTGAAAAAAAAACCGGCAGGATTTTGGTTTGGAGCAGGTCTTGTTTGTTTTGTAGCTTTGATTGCCTTTGTAGGTCCTTTTTTTCTTTCTGAAAAATTATCTTCTTTTGATCTTTCTCAAAGAATTCATGGTCCCGGACCGGGACATTGGTTTGGTTTTGATGAAGAGGGAAGGGATCTCCTGACACTTCTAGTTTACGGAGCTCGTGTTTCCCTGGGTGTTAGTCTGCTGACGGTTTTTTTCTGTATGCTGGTTGGAACCCTTGCAGGTTTGATCGCTGGATATTTTGGGGGAAAGCTGGAAAGTCTTTTTATTTTTGTAACGGATATCATTCTTTCTTTCCCGTCGATTTTACTCATCATTGCGTTGGCTGCTTTTCTTCGGGAAGGAAGTCTCTTTTCTCTTATCGTGATTCTTTCCGCTGTGGGTTGGGTGGGATATGCTCGTGTGGTGCGAGGCCAGGTTTTATCATTAAAGGAAAGAGACTTTGTCAAAGCGGCTACAGGAATGGGAGCGGGTACTTTTCGGATTTGGCGACAGCATTTATTCCCAAATCTTCTGGCTCCGTTAATGATCCAGGCCACGTTTGGTATGGCGGGAGTGATTCTTGCCGAGTCCACCCTCTCTTTTTTAGGTCTGGGAGTTTCTAATCTTCCTTCATGGGGGCGACTCATGGATCAAGGAGTTCAATATTTATTGGTGGCTCCCCATCTGGCACTTTTCCCCGGACTTGCCATTGCCGGTCTCATTATGGGATTTCATTTTTTAGGGGATGGCCTGAGAGATTATCTGGATGTGAAGTAGCCGAGGTTCATTTTCTTGACAACTTCCTTATAAAGTGTACGAAAAGAGCTTCAAAAGGAGAATCATAATGAAAACAAATTTCAAGAAGTGGGTTTTGGTTTTTTTAATCAGCCTCGTTGCCGTCGTTCCTGTCCTCAAGGCACAGGCTATCACCATTACGCCCTTGGGGACACCTTCTAGTCACGGCTGTCTTCCCGGTGATTACAGTCCTACGAATGGTTGGATTGCGGGGTGTCAAATTGTTGGTGGAAGCAGCACCGGCGCCTATGCCACAAAGGACAGTCCTATTGCTATCCAGACGCCGACTTTTCTCGCGAGCAATTTTCCCAATTATTATTCCTCCACAGGGATTCCCATCAATGCATCGGGGGTCATGGCGGGTTTTGAGACAGACACGTCCGGTCAAAACAACGCTTTTTATTGGGATGTCACCTATACCACCAAAGCCCTTCCGCTTCCCTCCGGAGGATCGGTCAGTGAGGCTTATGGTATTAATAATAGTGGCTCTATTGTCGGTAGGTTGGCGGGCATCGCTACTCAGTGGGATTCTCCTTACACGTCTTCAACCTCTCTAGGGACACTAGGTGGGACAAACAGTGTGGCTTATGACATAGACAACTACGGTACGGTTGTCGGCAAATCCCAGCTGTCGTCAGGAACAGCATACCATGCTTTCCTGCGTATTCCAGGTTCCAGCATGTTAGATATTCATCCTTTTACAGGTGCTAATGCGAGCGAAGCCGGTGCCGTCAGCAGTACTTATGGAGAGGCTGTGGGAACGGCGTATTACAGCAATGGCAATGCCGATGGTTTTTTCAGGTTTACCAAGCCGGTACAATACGTCAATATAACCACGGCTTGTGGTTCTGCGTGTCAGAAAACCTGGGCTTACAACGTGAATAACAATTACCTCGTTGTTGGTCGCTTTACAAACTCCTCGGGAAATTACCGAGCCTTTTTGTACAATGCTTTTACAAATGTGTTTACGGATCTCAATACCTTGCTACCTTCCGGAAGCGTCTGGGTTCTGGAAGCGGCCTCGGGCATTAATGATGCAGGTAATATTGTCGGTATTGGAACCCGCTCTGGTGGGGCCCTGGAAGGTTTCCTGATGACACCTTAGGGGACTCGGAATCTTCATGAATGTTTCTATCAACTCAATTATCCGACCACTGACTTTTGCAGGCCTTGTTGGTTGTAGCAGCGTTGTTACTGCGACAGGTTCACGTGAGCAGGACGCCTCTGTTCTTGACGTCGTGGAAGAGAGGGTCCTTCTCGATGCGATCGATGATGGGGTTAGGGGTGACAGGTTTTCCATCGATGTGAATGAAGTGGCTGAAGATGTAGCGGTTTCAAGGGACACACTTCCTGATACAAGACTGCGGCGATTACGCGTTGAACCTTTTGGCAGCCTGCATTTCTGTGACAAAGCGGCGGATATTTTTTACGTTGCCCCTTCCATGTATGTTCTTTGCACCCGAAGTGACGATTGGAGGGGAGCGAACCGCCTTTTCTTTTTTGACCCCGCCGCCGATCCTTCCATAGATCCTTCCAGGACTGTGCCTTTGCGTGAGAGATATAGTTTTCCCGACCCCACAAACAGGAGATCGCTGAACGTCTTTGCCCCTATCAGAGGCGACTGGGGAGCTGTGACAGCCAATGACGGTTTTTATCTCGTCAATGTGGTCTCAGCCCAAAATGTCTTCGTGCCTTTTCCACCGCTCTACAATACGGGAGGAGGAGCTGTTTTTCACGGGGGCATGCTTTATATCGCCACGGCAAACCAGAGAGGTACTAATTACGAGGGTGGCACAGTTCTTGAATATGAACTTCAGGAAGATGGGACGAGGGTTACTGGAGCACAATTTCGTGAAGCCATCCCCACGAGCCAGATCAATCCAACCGGCATGGTTTATTTGAGTGACATCGACGCTATTGCTGTCCTCAATAGCGGATCTTTAAATCCTCCTAGAGGAGTACCCACCGTGGATCTGATTTCTACAGGAACTGGCCATAGGATCCGAACTACCAGTTTGAACGGAAACTACACAGCTTCTCGGCAGGGCCGTTTAGCCCTCATACATTCAACCCGCACATCAGAGGAGGAAATCGTGACGGCCAGTGCCGATGGAAGTAGGCAAGTGCGAATTGTGACTTCTTCAACGCCCCCCCGTTTAGGAACCGTTCAAGGTCTGGAAATCTTCAGCATTAATGTGGGTGACGAAAATGAAATCTACTTCACCAACTCTGAAGGAGGACTGACCGTTGTCTTGAACTCTTTTTTGAGTGATAGTTATAGTGAGAGTGATCGGCTCTTCACAACATTACCAACAGGTCCCGCCACCTATTGGAGAGGGCCCGGTTTAAGAGGGCCGTCGCTTTACCAAGCATCTTCCTCCGGAGCAGTTTTTCAGGTGAGGATTTTGGAATAATCATTTATAAAAGAGTTGCGCAGACAACAGACCTTCTTTAAGTGATGTGGCATGCCTTTATTTCAAAAATTAAGTCAGCTCTTTTTTTGGGGATTTGAAGGGACGACTCTTTCTCCTCAAATAAAAAAACTTTTCAAGTCTTGTCCTCCAGCGGGGATGATTCTTTTTAAACGCAATATTGAATCTCTGGAGCAGGTGAAGAAGTTTAATCATTCTTTGCAAAAGCTGGTGTCTCACAAAATTTTTATTGGTGTGGATCAGGAAGGGGGCAGGGTAGGGCGTTTACCACTCCCTTTTCCCCAATATCCTCCGGCCGCTACTTGGGGAAAGTTTTTTGATGGTGGAAAAAACAAAGGCCTTGTTTTTGAAGCGGGGTATTTTTTAGGAACTGAGCTTCGCAGATTTGGATTCAATATAAATTTTGTACCTGTTTTGGATGTAAACTCTAATCCCAAAAATCCCATCATTGGAGATCGGTCTTTTTCAAGGGATCCAAAGATTGCGGCTCAAGCTGCCATCGCTTTTTATCAGGGAATGAAAAAAGCGGGTATTGTGGCTTGTGGAAAACATTTTCCCGGTCATGGAGATACAAATCAGGATTCTCACCTCACTTTGCCGCATGTTAAGAAAAACCGAGAGAGTTTGAAAAAGACAGAATTGTTTCCTTTTCAAAAAGCTATCAAAGCTCGAATTCCTATGTTGATGACGGCCCATGTGATTTATTCAGCTTTAGATCCTAAAAATCCGGCAACGCTTTCCAAAAAAATTCTGACGGAACTTTTGAGAAAAGAAATGAAGTTTCAGGGTGTACTTATTTCCGACGATCTGGAAATGAAAGCGGTGTCGAAAAAATATACATCGGAGGAATCTGCTTTGTTGTCTTTGGAAGCCGGTGTGGATTTAATTCTCATTTGTCGGGGTGGTGAAGACGGAGATAGGATCGTCCAAAAAGTTTTTCAAGAAGTGCAAAAATCGCCCGTTCTTAAAAAAAGAATTGATGAGAGCTATCAAAGAGTCACCTCGCTTCTGGGGTCTTAAAACCATAGTATTCCAAGAATGGGACCAATTTAAACCGAATGTTATTAAAAATAGTAGTTATTTCAATAGCTTATACAATATCTTTTTGAAGATTTTGGCACCTGTCTTGCTTCTATTATGCTCCGGAGGAGTCTCATTTAATTTTATGGCAGTTAATGTTCCTAATCCACGCCCTGTGATTCCAACGATTATACCCACAACTACGGGTTCGGATCGTGTTGAACGGGCTCGTGATGAAAACCGTGAAATCGTCAGGCAAACGGAAGCTGATAACCAGAATATTTTGTCAAAAGGATTGGATCAATTTGTTCGTGCTGCGCAAACTCGACGTACTGTTGACACAGCCCATGCACAAAAAAATCAAGAAGCTCGTGCAAATACAGAAGCGCAGTTAGATCGGTTTATTCCTCCAGAAGTACATCATCAAGAACCGGTTGTACCCACTCAAACAAATGTAACACCGGATGTACCCACTCAACAGCAAACAGCCCAGTCTCAATCAAGCCCGGATGGTTTTGTTCCGCAAGCCCCAACAACCGAACAAGCAGGCAACGGGCAATCTCAACAAAATTCTGGAGATACAGGAGGACGGGGTAGTCAAACCAGTCAAGCAAATCCGCAGATTGTTTCGCGAGAACCTGCTGTTGCCATTCCAAGATCCGCAATCAATACGCAACCATCGAGAACGGTAGCCACAACAACTTCGGGTTCTTCTGAGGCACAACCTGAAGGAACACCACGACGCACCCTTGCTCAACTTGCAGCAGGTCTCCCTGAAACGATTGCTCTCAGAAGAGTGACAGCTCAAGCAACAGCTTCTCGTGCGCCAACAAGTCAGCCTTTAGCAACAATGTCTTTGCCAACACCTCAGGCAGGTCAAGTTCCCGGCCAAGTCGCTCAGGAAGCACCTGCAAGAGGAATACAGATTTATTGTTACGGAACAGCTCCACAAGGAGAGGCAACTCCTGAAGCTCAGGTCCATCAACAGCTTCAGGCAGGGCTCTTTCGTAGTCTCCATGCCGGTCATGGAAGTACAACTCTCAGTTCTCCTGCAACACAAGTACATGGAGCTGTGGTTGTGGCGGCTGCTCAACAAGGTGCTCGTCTATCCGACATTATGAAAGGCGATCGTACTCGAGGAAATCCCAATGTGGCCCGGGATCGTGGTTCACGAAATCGAGTTACCGAAGTGACTGCCAGAGATGTGGCTTTAGGTGTTCAAAAAGACAGATCTTCTATTCCCGCTTAAAAATCCAACTCGCCTTTTTGATCAAGGTTCACTAATTCCATAAATCCCCCGATCAGTTTTTTATCAACAAAAATTTGAGGAACCGTTTTCCATCCAGTACGTTTGACCAGTTTATCAAAGTCGTGGTCTTCAGAGACATCAATTTCCTCAAAAGAGACATGCTTGCTTTTGAGTAGATCTTTTGCAGCGTGGCAGTAGGGACAGTTAGAAGTTGTGTAAACAACGACCTTTCTCATTGATTTCAGCATAAGAGATCATTATTCTCATCTCAATGATGATTGTCACTATGATTTTAGGTGCTGTGATTCTTGTTCTTTGTGGGCTTCTTTTTTTAATGGCACGTTCTAAAAATAATTCGTCCGAACTTCTTTTGAAACAACAAATTGAAAACCTTAAAGACAACTTAGATCAATCTTCAAAACTTGTACATCAACAGATGTCGGAGCTTACCAAAGAGTTAGGAACTCGGCTTCAGGAAGGCAACAAGAATGTCGGGGAACGCCTCGACAATGCGGCTCGTGTGGTGGGCGAAGTTCAAAAAAGTTTGGGTCGAATGGAAGAGTCAACGAAACAAATTTTTGATGTTGGAAAAGATATTGCCAGTCTACAAGATATTCTGAAAGCGCCCAAGCTAAGAGGAAATTTGGGAGAACTTTTTCTAGGAGATTTATTGTCTCAGGTGCTTCCTCTGGATCGATTTAAACTTCAGCATGAATTTAAAAGTAAAGAGAAGGTGGATGCCGTTATTATGACCGTGCAGGGACTCATTCCTGTTGATTCAAAATTTCCTCTCGAAAATTTTTCACGAATCATCCAGTCAGGAAACGAAGAAGAAAAAAAAACAGCACGCAAGCAGTTTCTCACGGATGTTAAAAAGCACATCGATAAGATCGCTCAAAAATACATACTTCCTAGTGAAGGGACTCTGGAGTTGGCTCTCATGTATGTTCCTGCCGAGAATGTTTATTATGAAATTATGATTCGGCAAGAAGAGGGAGAAACAGATTTAATTCGTTATGGACAGGAAAGGCATGTCTATCCTGTTTCTCCCAATAGCTTCTATGCATATCTCCAAACCATTGCGATCGGGTTTAAAGGAATGAAAATTGAAGAACGCGCTCATGAAATCATGAAAGATTTATCGAGTCTTGGAAAAGAGTTTGATGAGTTCGGTAAGAATTTTCGGTTGGTAGGAAAACATCTTTCAGATACGCGAGGTGCTTTTGAAAAGTCTGATAAACAATTACAGAAACTGGGCGACAAGATGTCCAGTCTCACGATTGGGGAAGCTGGAGAAATTCCTGATTTAAGATTGGTGGAAACGCCTAAATGATCCTATACGCTGTTTCGGATGCCACCGGTGAATTAGCTCTTAATTTGGCCACAGCCGCTGTTCGACAATTCAAAAAAGAAGGGATTGCGTTACTGCAACGTTCCCGTATTCGCACGTTGGAAAAAATTTCGCGTGTGGTGCGTGAAGTACGGGATACTCATGGATTTATTATTTTCACACTTGTTTCTGCGGAACTCAGAGAACATTTGATACGCACCGCCAATGAGCTACAGGTCCCTGTGGTGGATGTCATGGGACCTGCTTTGGAGGCCTTAGCTCGTTATCTGCAAGTTTCTCCTTCAGATCAACCAGGACTGCGTCATGAATTTACCGGAGATTATTATCGTCGAAATGACGCCATTGAGTTTGCCGTCAAACATGATGACGGTGCCGGTCTCGATACCATCGATCAGGCTGATATTATCTTGCTGGGAATTTCGAGAACTTCAAAAACACCCTTATCCATTTATCTGGCTTATCGTGGATTCAAGACAGCCAATGTTCCTATCATTTATAACATGTCTCTTCCTTCCGAAGTGCGTTCTTCCAATCCTAAAAAAATAGTGGGACTGAATATTTCTCCGGAAAAATTGGTCCAGCTGCGTGGTGCTCGTTTGGCCCGGTTGGGACTTTCTCGTAAGGAGGATTACGCCAATATTGATCATATTCGGCAAGAGATTAGCTATGCCAACAAACTATTTCTGCAGTTAGGATCTGTCCCTGTGATTGATGTAACCTCAAAAGCTATTGAAGAAGTAGCGACTGAAGTACAGACTGTATTGGGCAAATAAGTTACCAGAGTGCCTGAAGAGGACGATGGGCATTCATGATTTCAATGCAAGCTCCGCGTTGAATGGGATAAACCATGTGCGGACCATCCACAAAAAGACAGGCATCATCCATCATGGAGAGAATTTCGACTTTTGATTGAGCTCCCAGGATATCTTTGATGAGATGATATTTTTTTCTCGGAGGCGCGTAAGGTTCCCTCACAACATATTCAATTTTTTTTGAATTAATGGGGAGTTTCGTTCCTCCAGCGGAATGTGTTGCTGCTGTAGATCCTGGAGCAGGACAGATCCAGATACCGGAAGATTTTTGTTCCTCACGACGATGTCCTATTTCCAAAACATACCGTGTTGTCCCCGCCGGATTTTTACTGGTAAAAAGAACATCATTGAGGGCCAAGGGAAATTTTTCTTTGCCATCCACCTTAAAAGCAAGACGGTGGAGAGTCTGAATTTTCAGAATTCCAGCCAAATATTGGTACATTTTTTCCAAAAATGTTTCTGAAGTGGATCGGCAATAGTGACCCACACTTTCGTTCGGCACCGAATTAATGCCCATTAACAAACCTTCCTGTAAATAATGGGATGTTTCCAGAAATGTACCATCACCGCCAATGGTAATCACCAGATCGTATCCACGAATGGGTTTCAAATTGTAACGAAGCTTTACATCAAACGGAATTTTTAAATGTTTAAGATGATTCCTAACGGTTTCCAGACTACCCAAATGGACATCGTGAGTGCTTTTGGAGCGGCGAGTGACAATATTTCTTTCCTTGAGAAGACGTAGATAGTTCGGATCTTTTTCATCAATAGCATGTTCCTGGTAGGAACTTTTCTTGTAAACAATAAGGAAACGGCCTACTTTGCTCGTTGGTGACTTATCCATGAAGGTAAAAAAACCCAGGAAGATCTTAAAGTCAATTGCCCTTTTTGGAGGCTCTTTTAATCCTCCGCACAAAGGCCATCTTGAAATTGTTAAAAGGCTATCACGTCGTAAGAGTTTGAACGAGATCTGGATACTTCCTGTTTATCGTCATCCGTTTGGAAAAAAGATGGTTTCTTTCTCAAGCCGGCTTCGTTTATGTCGACAAATGTTCCGTGGTTTGAATGCTAAGATTAAAGTGAAAAATTTAGAGAAAAGATTAGGTGGAGTGGGTTGGACTTTTCGACTTGTGAAGTATCTTGTAAAGAAATATCCCCAGAATCAATTCTATCTTGTGATGGGGAGTGATGCCCATGCTGAACGAAAAAAATGGAGAAAATTCGAGGAGATTGAGTCATTGGTTCATCTTATTGTTTTTCCAAGAGGTCCGAAGTCTTCTATTCCTAATATTTCGAGTACGGAAATACGACAGAGGATTCAAAAAGGTAAAAACCAATGAAGTGGCTTTTTGCTTTTTTTATTTTATTAGCAAGTTCACTTTTTTATCATTATTTTTTTCAGTTTTCACATGGACCTATTCGTGGTCTGCGGCGTGATAGTCTTTACGGAGTTTATTATGGAAACTGGTCGGATGATTTGGTTCAAACGCTCACAGGCATGAGAGGACAGCGTCGTTATGATTTGTTGATTGTTCATCCCCGTACGAATCTGAACCGAGATCATGTGGATCGTCTGAAAGCTGCCGGAGTGAAAGTGTTTTGTTATTTGAGTATTGGAGAAGATAGTTTTTTACATACGGACCATTGGTATCTCCAAGATCGTGATGGAAAACCGCAACGCAATGGAGCTTGGGGTTCTTATTTTGTGAATCCTGCCAGTTCTTCTTGGCATGAGGCTCTCAAGAATTTTAGAAATCAGGAAGGAGAAGGTTGGTATGGTTATGATTATCTGATCCATACGTTGGGTTGCGATGGGCTTTTTTTGGACACGGTCGATGTAGTTTCTCCTTGGTCAGGATTCTCTGCGATGGAAGACATGGTTTCTCTCATTGAAGAAATACGGAAAAATATTCCTCATGATCGATCTTTAATTGTGAATCGGGGGTTGTTTTTTTTGGACACAAAAGTTGCTGGTGTAACCGAAACTTTGAAAAATCGTTTTCGAAAGTCGATTAATGGACTCTTATTTGAAAATTTTATGAAAGAAGACAATCGGGACTATTGGGCCAACCTTGTGTCTAACGAGTCCAGAGGTCGAGATGGTTTTACGGTTTTCACTTTGGATTATGTGGAACCACAGAGGGTGGATGGCTCGTACCTACGTTCCCTTTGTCATACAACACGAACAACACATGGTTGGCTTCCTTATGTCAGCACGCGTTCTTTGGACCAATTTTTTCATTATGTTCGTGATGATTGTGAGTAACCTATGGTTCAAAATATATTAGATCTCCCAAAGAAAAATTTAGAAGCTTGGTTATTAAAAAACGGCCTGAAAAAATTTGCCCTCAATCAAATTTTACAATGGCTCTATCAAAAGAAAGTTTCTTCTTTCGAGGAGATGTCCAACATTTCTCAAGAGGCACGGCAAAAACTTTCCGAAAATTTTGAAATTAAAAGGTTGAAGATTGTTGAGCAACATAGATCTTCTCTCGATGGATCCACAAAGTATCTTTTTCAGCTCTGCGATGGAAGAGCTGTGGAAAGCGTCTTAATGCCTATTAAAAATCGAACGACGCTTTGTGTTTCCAGCCAGGTGGGTTGTGCCATGGGATGTAATTTTTGTCGGACGGCTGAGATGAAATTAGTCCGAAACCTAACACAAGGAGAGATTTTGGGTCAGGTACTTGGAGCACAAGCGGAGCTTGCTGAAAGAGAACGCATCTCCAATATTGTGTTTATGGGCATGGGAGAGCCCTTGCACAACTATCAGTCTGTCATATCCTCTTTGGATCTTTTGATTGATGATTTTGCTTTCAAGATTTCGCGGAGAAAAATTACCGTTTCTACGGTGGGGCTAGCTCCTGAGATTGAAAAGTTTGCTGTGGATGCCAAAGTTAAATTGGCGCTTTCTCTGAATGCCACCACGGAAGAGGGACGGCTGAAGATGATGCCTATCACTAAAAAATATCCTTTAGAGAGGGTAATTGAGGCCTGTATCAAGTACGCTCGTCTCAGCAAAAATCGTGTGACTTTTGAATACGTGATGTTGGCCGGTGTCAATGATGAGCTGGAAGATGCCAAACGAATCGCCCGTATTGGTTCTCGTGTACCGTGTAAGATTAATTTGATCCCTTATAACGAATATCCGGGCTCTCCTTATAAAAGACCCACGGAAGAGAAGATTAAGACCTTCTTCAAATTCTTGGCCGACAAAAATTTCCAGGTGAATATTCGTTATTCCAAGGGTCTTGATGTTTTAGCGGCTTGTGGACAGTTGGCGACTTTGACAGAACAAAATTAAAGATTTTAATAGCAACCTTTTCCAGTTTTGACCGAGAATAATCGGTATGAGTATCCTTTCGACACGTTTTTTGCATGAAACCTTTTTGACTGATCTTGCGAGGGGACTTTCGGAAGCTCCGATATCGCCTGCTGATTATGGTCGTATTGCTGCAAAAATCCAGCAAGCTCTGGCAGGAGAAGTTCCCACGGCTGTTGTTGCCGATCATTATGCGGGAGCCCTCAATTTCCAACTTTTACGTGCTTGTACTCCCAGACCTGTCGCTCGTGCTTTTGGTTCTGAAAGATTGAGAGAAGATTTTACGGCACTGGATTCTCAAGGGATTGTTGTTGATCTTCAGAGGGATTCATTTTCAATCGATAAACCTGTTCTGGAGGGTACTTGTTCCAAGGATGCTCTTGATCGAATTCTTTTAGACAACGACTCTTTTGAGAACTTCCTGGTCTACATTCAAGAGTTTCCTTTGAAGGGACAGGTTCAATTGGTGGACAGAACTTCTTTAGGTTATAGTTCAGGCAAACTCAGATTTCGACTGACAGTTCCTGGTGTGATGACTTCCCATCTTAGAAGAGCTTATCCTGAGCGTTTCCTGGAAGCAGCGTTTGTTGGGGAACATGTGACTCCTAAGGAGATGGGGTTTCTTTATGAAAACAACCGAAGCAGGCCTGTAACCCTGCGCACTGCTTTTGCTGAAGTTCATGATAATGGGAAAGCCTCGCACCCCCTTGTGGATTATTGGCACGAAGAACTTCACCGCTCCGTTAACTCCTCGAGATCGCTGGTGGTACAGGATGGATCCCATATTTTATATCAACAGGCTTTTCGGGTTTTCTCTTTTCATGAGATTGGTGAATGTGGGGTGGATGACGTTCTGGAGAGTCTTTCTGATTTAAATAAAGTCAATTCACCCATTGCTTTAAGAGATGCTTGGGAAAGGCTGTGTGCAGGGCTTATTGTTTATATGGGGGATCTTGACCGATGTGAACGTTTTGTCAGAGAAGCCCTGGATTTATTAAAGACAAAGATGCCGGAAGGTTATTTTCAACCACTCCAGGAAGCAGGCGATCAGGCTTTGGAGCTGATCGAACGACGAAGAGCCGGCAGAATCATTTGACAGCCGAGCATTGACTTTTTCCCCCAAGGGAATACAAGGACTCCTCATGTCTTCTTCATTAATAGGTGTCATTGGCGGCAGTGGTCTTTATGAGATAGACGG
>Ga0209515_10002390_pt1 | contig 28995 bp, 29 predicted proteins | sample Subgroupgradi54m_FD_187454 | JGI IMG/M metagenome (GOLD analysis project Ga0209515, IMG submission 187454) | Subsurface groundwater microbial communities from S. Glens Falls, New York, USA - GMW60B uncontaminated upgradient, 5.4 m (SPAdes)... ... | reverse complement strand
CCCTGTAGATCCTGAACCTCCAGCTATTAAGACATCGCCTGTCGCTGTATTGTTAAGGTTTAAAGCACCTGCACCTTTGGCGTCAATAGAGTAAGCTATGTTAGTATCTGTCCCTGTTGCAGCCTCTGCAATACCAGAGCCTGATATAGATGGAGTCAAGGTTAACCCATTGACTATGGTTCCTGTTGGGTGTGCAACTGTAAATACAGGCTTACCTGATTCAGAGGCGGTAAGAGGTGCTTGATCTCCTGTCTCATCAAAGATCGATAAGGCCTTACCTGTTACAGCCCCGGTGACATGGAGTTTTGATGTTGGTGAGGTAGTACCGATACCAACACTTTCTGTAATATTTGTTAAACGCACGACCGTACCATCATCAGTCCACCCCGAAACATTTAAAGAGGATGAATTTGCGGTGATCGTGAGTTTTTTGTTCGTGGAATCGGTTGTTAAAGTCACGCCAGTACCCCCTGCAAACGTAATACTATCGGTATTCGAAGATGCGACGATATTAGATTGCCCACTGACGGCAAAAGTCTTGAAAATGTTCTGAGAGGAACCAAGATCCGAGTTACTTAATGTCAACCCGGAGATCGAGATTCCGCCTCCTGCGGTAAGTGACAGAGCCCCACTGCTACCTTGTAACGAAGTAACGCCGGAATTTGAGATGCTTAAGCCTGAGATTGTAATTCCCGATCCCGCACTCAAGTCAATACTCCCCGACTGACCTCCTAGTGTAAGAACCCCAGTATTGGTTATTCTAGGAGTTTGTCCTGATGCTACAGAGATACCCTGTCCCGCGAGAAGCCCGTAGATTATATTCGGCGCAGTGATATTTTTCTTGAAAAGAGATGCTCCGCTGATTGTCAGATCAGCATCTCCTGTTATCGCCTCTTTAAATTCAACGGGGATATTGAAGAACGCATTGTCGTAAGAAAACGTCAAGGCAGCCAAAACCTCTCCATGTGAAATCTCTTTTTCCGTTAAAGGTTTTTGGATCGGAGGGGAAATTTTGCTTGGAAGATGGCCAAAAAAAGAGAAAGCGATGTGACCAGCGGCAAGCAAAGAAGCCACAAACTTTGTGGCTAATGAAATATATGAATTCATTATAGGGGGTTTGCAAGTGGTAATGACATAGTGAAAAAAGAGCTGTTATCGTCCCCCTTAATATCTTATTCTATAAGCTATATATTTAGTGTAATTACCTACTCTTTTTTTGTCAAGAGTAAATATGCAGTTGACATGTAATTTAAAACAGTTTTATAATGAATTTTGTGATAAAAAACCGCGATTTTTGCCTCAAAATTTTTATTTTTTTTATCATTTTTTTGGCAATTTTTCCTCTTTTCCAAAAGGTCTTCGGGGAGCGGTATTCACTCGGAGTTGCTAATTTTTTACCTGTTCCAGATAAAAATGTCTCTGACGGAGACATCTTAACATCTACATCAAAAGGCTTCGGACTTTCCACAATTCCCTATGATCCCTACATAATCGGGGTCGCCAGTCGGAAGGCAGCGATTATCCTCCGGAGCCAATCGATCGAAAACGGCTATCCCGTGATCACCTCCGGTAGGGTTCTAGTAAACGTCTCAACGATAAACGGAACCATAAAGAAAGACAGTCTCATCACAAGCTCACAGATCAAAGGTATAGGAATGAAGGCCTCCAAATCAGGATACGTTCTCGGGACGGCCCTTGAGGCATACTCTTCAGCCGATAAAAATAAGGTCGGTCAGATCTACGTATTCGTGAACATCCATTACGCAACGGTCAATTCCACAGTAGGAAAAAATCTTCTTGATATTTTGAACCTCTCCACCCTGGCAACCTATGAACAACCCCTAACCGTTTTCAAGTATTTCGTCGCTGCGGTGATCGTCTTCATCTCTTTCGTGTTTGGATTTTTCGTTTTTGGAAAAACCGCAAGTTTGGGAATTGAGGCGCTGGGAAGAAATCCTCTGGCACGCCGGACAATTCAACTCGGTATCGCAGTCAACGTGATCATTACCGTGATTGTCATTGGAGCCGGATTACTGTTAGCAATTTTTATCTTGAGAGTTTAAATTAATGGCAAAAAACACAATTCTGGAAAATATACTTCCTCATAATAAGAAGAAGCAACGGGCTGATAAGATCATTTTGAAAGCGAACGAGAAATCCCAGAAGATCATTGCGAAAGCCGTACAAAAGGCTAATCAGATCCTTATGCAGGCAAATCTCTTCCATAAAAATATCCGTGATCTGGTCAAACAGCAGCTCGAGGCGACCGTAGTCAAAAGCGCCGATCTCTATCAAAAAGAGCTCAACCAGGCGCTAGGAAAGTCTCTTGAGGAGTTTCGCAATATTGTGAACACAGAGTTCACCAACTCACAGAAAATCTTGTTGGAAGGAGTTGAACAGGAAAGAGGCAAATTGAAAGAGGAACTGAAAGAGTATAAAAAAGCTCGGATCGCAGAGATCGACAAAAAACTTCATGAGGAAGTAGAAAAAATTGCCTGGAGAATAATCGGAGAAGCTCTGCCGGCAGTACAAAAAGAGAGGTTGATTATTGAGGCGCTTGAACAAGCCAGAAAAAATGCCGTCTTTGACGAAATTTAACCATCCTATGGAATTAAACAAACTTTTACAGATAATCTCGACAAAATCCGAGGCCCAGGATATAATCTATGCTCTTTCACTAATTAGAGACGGTCTTTACCAGACTCCACCTGACTTCAAAACGCTTGCTAAAAAATATCTGCCGGTGCGCTTTTGTGAAAAGCTCCTTCTCTTTTTTGAGACACAAGGAATAGATCTTGAAAAAAATCAGGATGTTACAGAAGCACTTGATGAAATAATCAAAACAGTGAAAAACCTCCCCACTCTGCGACTTATTCTCTCTTTCCAGCCGACCAGCTCCATTGTGGAGACAGTACAAAGCTGGCTTACAAACCATGGTTATAAAAACGTTCTTGTGGAGTTTAGCGTCGACTACTCGCTGATCGCGGGTGCAGTCACACAGTTTAAAGGCCGCTATGACAGTTATTTTCTTTTGAAAGAATAACCTATGGATAATTTTCTTAATTACTCAAAAAAAACCGGCGAATGGGGCGAAGTAGTCGAGATAGTACCGCCATTGCTCAAGGTTGCCGGTCTACCAAAGGCAAAAATGAATGAGCTTATCCAGTTTGAAAACCAGCATCTTGGTCAAGTAATCGGCCTCAATAAATCGTCTATCGACGTCCTTTCTCTATCTGAACATTCTATAAAAGTTGGAGAAAAAGTGATGCGGCTTGATAAAAATCTGACTATCGGAGTGGGTGACGATCTACTCGGCCAAGTAATCAATCCACTGGGCCTGGCCTACTTTGAGGCGGAGAACACGGGGGAAATCAAGGAAGAGCGTCCGATTGAGATTCCTGTCGGATCAATCCAGGAAAGGGCACGTATCGACAAAACGCTTCTTACCGGAGTTTCGATTATTGATCTTGCGATTCCGCTCGGGAAAGGACAGAAAGAGCTAATTATCGGAGATAGGACCACCGGAAAAACTTCTTTTATTCTCACTACCATCAAGAATCAAGCTCTTCAGGGAACGATTATAGTCTACGCTATGATCGGGAAGAAGAAAACCGATGCCCGCAAGCTCATTGATTACTTTTCCAAGGAAAAAATTCTGGATAAATCGGTCATTGTCGTATCCTGTGGAGATGATCCTGTGGGTTCAAGCTATCTTGCTCCTTTTTCTGCGATGACAATCAGCGAATACTTCAAAGATAAAGGGAAGGATGTTCTCTTGATTCTTGACGATCTGACAACACACGCAAAGCTCTACCGAGAGATCTCCCTGGTGGAAGGAAAGTTCCCGGGGCGAGAATCATACCCCGCAGATATTATCTATCTTTACGCCAGACTTCTGGAACGGGCCGGAAGTTTCAAGCAGGCCAACGGGACCGCCTCAACTATCACCTGTTTACCTATTACAGAATCGGTTGAGGGAGATATGACCGGGTTTATCTCAACAAATATCATGGGAATAACCGACGGACACATCTTTTTCGACAGCGACTTGTATAACCAGGGGAGACGACCCGCGATCAATATTCAACTCTCTGTCACGCGGGTCGGTAAGCAAACCCAGGCCAAGCTTTCTCGGGAGATAGCTCAGGAGATTCTTGCCTTTTTGACTCAACATGAAAAGATTAAAAACTACTCACATTTCGGGACAGAGCTCTCAGCAAAAGTCAAAAAAGATATAAAAAAGGGCGATCAGCTTCTGGCATTTTTTGATCAGACCTATGAGTTCATCGTCCCGCATGAGATTCAGATTCTGCTCTTCGCACTGATCTGGCTTGATTTCTTCATGGAGAAGGATGATGAGTATATTTTGAAAGCGCGCGATACCTTTACCAAGCTCTATACAGAGAATAAAAGATTCACAACTCTTCTTGACAAAGCTCTTAGTGTTGATTCAATCTATAAATTGCTCTCAATTGTATTTGGAATGAAAACCGATATCGAAAAATATGTTCAATAAAAATAAAATCGACTCGGAACTGGATTTTAATAAAAGTCTCAAAAGTATTACTTTCGCGTATCAGGAAATCGCTGCGATGCGGATGAAGGTCGTACGGCAGGCTACTCTGACAACCCGATCGTTTCTTGAACACATTGCCCGAGTCTTTTACGAACTGCAGATAAACTACAAGAAACAAATTGAGGAAGAAGAACAGAAAGAGAAAAAGAAAAAAAAGACAGCAAAGAAAAAGCAGGAAACAGCTGCAGTCGTCTTGATCACCCCCAACAGTAAGCTCTATGGGAATATCTCCTACCGAGTCTTTGGTGCTTTTGTGGAGTTCGTCAATAAAAATCCTACAGATACTATAGTCATTGTCGGGAAAGCTGGAAAGGATTTTTTTGAAGATCTACAGACGGGTAAGAAATACCTCTATTTTGAACTGCCTGAACTGTCTGTCACACTGGACGATCTCAAGGCAATGATCTTTAATCTGTCTCCGTTTGACCGATGTTCTGTCTTTTTTGCAGAGTACGAAAGTCTTGTAAATCAGTCACCAAAGGCCCTTGACATCTCCAGCCAAGAGCTTCTCTCGTTTATCCCAAAAGAAAAGGGTGACAGGAATAGAAAATATATTTTTGAACCCAATCTGGAGAAACTATTGAGTTTCTTCAAAAGACAGGTTGAGTCGATTCTGCTCAAACAGACCGTGCATGAGTCCCAGTTAGCATGGCTTGCTTCGAGAATTATGGCTATGCAACTATCTACGGAGAGAGTTGAAAAAGAAATAAAATCTCTCACTGGTCAAGAGAGAAAGATCAAAGCCATGACCTTTGATAAACGGCAGATGGAATCGTTGGCAGGTTTCTCATTATGGAAAACAAGGCAAAAGTAATATCAATACAGGAAAATCTTGTCGAAGTGGAGTTTTTCGGTCGTCCTCCGGAAATACACGATGTGCTGACTCTGGAAAACAACCCTTCGATACAGCTTGAGGTGTTCGCCTCCTCGGGCAAATCAACCTATTTCTGCTTGATTCTTACGAGGAGCGATAAAATATCTCGCGGCGATAACCTCTTAAATACCATGTCCCCTCTTAAGATTCCTGTAGGAGTAGATATTTTAGGCCGTGTCATGAATCTTTTTGGAGAACCTCAAGATGAAAAAGAGCCGATAAACTCTCAATTGTCTGAGGCGATTTTTTCAAGAAAAATCAATCTCGGTAGAGTCGTCTATCCCAAAACGATCTTAGAAACAGGCATAAAGGCGCTCGATTTTTTTTCACCGCTGCTGAAGGGCGGTAAAACAGGGCTTTTCGGCGGAGCCGGGGTGGGAAAAACTGTGCTCCTCACGGAGATTATCCATAATGTCATCATCTTAAATAAAGATAAAAGCGGCGTCTCTGTCTTTGCCGGAGTTGGAGAGCGTATTCGCGAGGGCCAGGAACTCTATGAAGAGTTGCAAAAGAATCAGGCGCTAAAACAAGTCGCGCTCATCCTCGGACAGATGGGAGAAAATCCTTCGGTCAGGATGAGGACTGCGTTTGCGGCCGCGACTTTGGCAGAACATTTTAGAGACGTCCGTAAGAAAAATGTCCTGTTTTTTATTGACAATATTTTTCGCTTTGCGCAGGCCGGATACGAAATCTCAACTCTGACCAATGCAATCCCATCCGAGGGAGGATATCAGGCAAATCTTTCTTCTCAGATGGCTGAATTTCACGAAAGACTAGTGTCTAACGAGAACGGGACGATATCCAGTATCGAGGCGGTATATGTGCCCTCTGATGATATAACCGATTACGCAGTTCAGTCAGTCTTCCCTTACCTGGATTCGGATATTGTACTTTCGCGATCAATCTATCAGGAAGGAAGATTTCCCGCGATTGATCTTCTGATGTCCAATACTTCAGCGATGAATGTTGATATTGTGGGAAAAGACCACTATGACTGTCTGATTGAGGTCCAAAACTTACTTAAAAGTGCCGCGACTCTTGAACGGATAGTATCTTTGGTCGGCGAATCAGAACTTTCTACCAAAAATCAGCTCATCTACAAGAAAGCAAACAAGATCCGCAATTACTTCACTCAAAACTTTTTTACAACCCAGTCTCAGACGGGTAAAGAAGGAAAATATATTCCGCGGAGCCGGACTGTCAAAGATGTCTCAGAACTTCTGGCAGGTAAATGGGATGCTTACCCCCCAGAGGAATTTCTTTTTATCGGTAGTTTGAACGAATTGCTAAGATGAATACGCAAACGACGCTCTCTGTTTATGTAAGAAATGCCGAAACCGTGCTGTTTGAGAATAAAGCACAGTCAGTATCTTCATTTAATGAAAAAGGGGCTTTTGATATTCTTCCTATGCACGCTAACTTGATCTCTCTCGTTCAGAAAAGCCTGATTATACGGGAAGAAAACGGCAAAATAACAACTCTTGCTATCGACCAGGGTATAATTCACGCCCACGATAATACAGTTGAAGTCTTTCTGGGAATTGGCTCAAAGGCCTAAAAAAGGATAATTCCTCTAGTATAATTCTTGCATGGGTGATAATACTTTTAAGAACGTGAGATCTCATTTTGGGCCTAATCTTCAGGAAAATTTTCCTCTTCATACTATCACTACGGTTCAAACCGGAGGAAATGCTAAAGGATTGGTCAGAGTTAAGAATGAAAAGGAGCTGCTGGATGCAATTGAGTTTTTGAAATCTGAAAATGTTCGTTTTCTAGTCGTTGGCGGATTAAGCAATCTTCTTTTTCAAGACAGTGGTTACGATGGCCTGGTTGTCAAAAACGAAGTTGTCGGGATTGAAGAAAATATTGGAGCGGTTGTCGCCCAAAGTGGCACCATTCTACAGGATTTGGTTGACTTTACAATCGAAAGAGGCCTTTGGGGGCTACATAAAATGACCGGCATTCCCGGCACGGTCGGTGGAGCTATTTATGGTAACGCTGGGGCGTATGGACAAACTATCTCTGATTTTATCACGTCCGTGACTGTATCTCATGAAGGTAAAAAATTGCAGTTAGTTAAATCCGACTGTAAATTCGCCTATCGGCAAAGCGTCTTTAAAACGACTCTCGATCTAATTTTAAACACAAAATTTAATTTAGCCCAATTTGACAGCAAGTCTTTACAGGAAGAGTCAAAAGCTGTTTTAGCTCAGCGATTGCAAAAGTATCACCCCGGACTTAGATCGCCGGGCAGTTTTTTCATGAACGTGCCTGTTGACAAGATTCCAGCCTCAGGTTTGGCATTGATTCCAGCGGATAAAATAAGAAACGGCAGGGCGCACGTCGGCTGGATACTGGAATCTGTAGGCTCAAAAGGCTATAAGGTAGGCGGGGTCGAAGTTGCCGATTATCATGGCAATCTATTTATACATAAAGAAAACGGCACTTCTGCTGATTATTTAAAATTATCCCAAGAATTAGCGAAAAGAGTGAAAGAAAAGTACGGAATAGTTCTCGAGCCGGAAGTTCAAATTATTGGCTAAGAACGAAGTTTAATACCTTTCCTTGTTTATAAACAACTTTATATTTTTTCCCCGCCAAATGTTTGGCAACGCTCTCTATTTTGAGAGCTTTGGCAATTAAGGTTTTTTGATCAGAATCTTCTACGGAAACAGCTAGTAGAGCTCTTAATTTCCCATTGGTTTGTATGGGAATATTAATTGCTTCATCTGTTTTTTCGATTTTAGTGACCCTTGGCCAGTCGGATAGATGGATTGAATTTTCTTCATTAAAAATTTTCTGCCAGATCTCTTCTGCGATAAACGGCGCAAAAGGAGCAAGAATTTTCAGATAAGATTTTGCGTCATTTTTTGATAAAGAAATTCCTTCTTTCTCCCATTCGTTAAGAAATTCCATCATGAAAGCTATGGCCGTATTAAACTTAACGTTCGTTATATCGCCACTTACTTTGAAAATAGTGTTTTGGAGCTTTACGAAAATCTGTTTATTATCTGTCTTTTCGCTATCGGTTATCTTATCAGAGTTATGATAAATCTGCCAAATACGCTTAAGAAAGCGATGTGACCCCTGTAATGTCTGAGTCGACCAAGATATCTCTTGACTAAAAGGTGCCATGAACATCTCATAGATTCGGAGCGAATCAGCGCCATATTCAGAAACAATTTCGTCCGGGTTAATTACGTTGCCCCAGGATTTGCTCATTTTTTTGTGGTCTTGGGCCAAAACCATACCTACATTTCGGAGTCGTAAAAAGGGTTCTGTAAAGTCAAGGAGCCCCAAATCATGCAGAGCCCTCACCCAAAACCTGGAATACAAAAGGTGAAGAACAGCGTGTTCTGCCCCACCCATATACCAATCGACCGGAAGAAAAGCGTTTATGATTTTTTTAGACCAAGCTTCTTTATCATTATGAGGATCGGCAAAGCGTAGGAAATACCAACAGCTTCCAGCCCAATTGGGCATTGTGTCAGATTCCCTTTTGGCGGTTGATCCGCACGAAGGACATTTTACTTCTGTCCACTTCTCAACTTTTTCAAGAGGAGATTTTCCATCTTTACCTGGTTCATAAGATTTAAGATAGGGTAATTCTAATGGCAAGTCTTTTTCTTCAAGAGGAAACCATCCGTAAAGCGATTCTTTGACCTCTTCAGGCAGTTTTTTGGCGTTTATCTCTTTGCTTATAATTCTATTCTTGGCGCATTGGGAACAGAAAATCATTGGGATTGGCTCCCCCCAATAACGTTGTCTTGAAAAGATCCAATCTCTAAGATGATAACTCGCGGTTTTCTTTCCTAAACCTTTTTTTAGTAGATCGGAGAAGATTTTCTCCTTATAGTCTGGCCAGCGAAGACCGTTCCAATGATCCGAATTGATTATGACGCCTGGGCCTTCGTAAGCTGACTCAACTTTTCTCCCCTGGTCATCGGGTTTTATAACTACGATAACCGGCAACTTAAATTGCTCAGCAAAGTCAAAATCTCGCTGATCGTGGGCGGGAACTCCGACAACTGCTCCCGTGCCATAATCCAAAAGGACAAAATCAGAAATCCAGATCGGCATCCTTTTTTTATTTAAACCGTTGATTGCATAAAGTCCGGTGAAGACTCCGGTTTTCTTTTTTCCCTCTGAAATTCGATCCAAATCTGTCTTTGATAGGGCTTTCTGAATATATGATTTTATTTTATTAACGTCCGTTTCTTTGTTCGGTTTAACTTTGCCGTCTACAATCTTTTGCAGAAACGGGTGCTCAGGTGCCAAGACCACAAAAGTTGCACCGAAGTTGGTATCAGGCCTTGTGGTAAAACAGATGATCTTTTCTCCTGTTGCCTCAACCTCATACTCAAGATTTATTCCTTCGCGACGGCCTATCCAGTTTTTTTGCATCTGGACTATCCCATGGGGCCACTTCAACTCATCAAGGCCTTCCAGTAATTTATCCGCATATTGCGTAATTCTGAAAACCCACTGCGGCAAAACTTTTCTGGTAATTTTATTTCCGCAACGTTCGTGAGTTCCGTCTGATAAAACTTCCTCCTCGGCAAGTCCAGTCTTGCAGAACTCACAATAATACACGTTAGTATTTTTCTTATGCAGAAGGCCCATTTTAAAGAATTGGATGAAAAGCCACTGCGTCCATTTGTAATAGGAAGGGTCTGTTGTTGCATATTCTCTGTCCCAGTCGTAGGAGAATCCCATCATCTTCATCTGCCTTTTAAAATTGGCGATGTTGACTGGGACCATATCTTGTGGGTTTTTTTTCGCTTGAATTGCAGCGTTTTCCGCAGGCAGACCAAAAGCATCCCAACCCATGGGATGAAGGACACCAAAACCATTCATCCGGTAAAAACGGGCTAAAATATCAGTTGCTGTATAACCTCGGGGATGACCTACATGAAGACCTGCGCTTGATGGATAGGGAAACATGTCAAGAACATACATCTTTTCCTTTTTCTCTTTCAACTTAGGAGTCTTGTATATCTTTCTACTTTCCCATTCATCTATCCACTTAGGCTCAATATCCTGAGGAATATATTTAGACGCCATAATAGAAGAATTATACTCGATTATTGATCTCTTCGAAAACCGCCACCATTTCCGCCATTATCAAAAGATCTTGGTTTGGGAGGTCGTGCTTCTGAAACGATAAGCTTCCGTCCTTTAAAATCTTGACCGTTAAGGGTGTCGATTGCTTTTTGCGCTTCTTCTTCCTTCTCCATTTCTACGAATCCAAAGCCTTTGGAACGTCCAGAGTCATGATAGCGCACTACGCTGGCTGAAACAACGTTTCCAGCTTGCGCGAAAGCCTCTTTCAAATCTTCATCGCTTACTTCATAAAGAAGATTTCCTACGTATAGTTTTTTACTCATTCAAATCACCACCTCTCATATTAAAGTTGAATTAATTTCGATAGTAAGAGCAGACGTTATACAAGCAGTCTTAAAGATAATAGATAACTATTTAAATTCTAACAGGTATTTCCTTCTTGTCAAATGAAAAATTTAGCCTAAACCCATGACTTTTTTGACTTCAATAACCTTTTTTGAAGATATTATTTTTGCTTCTTTTACGCCTCTATCCAAAATCTTGATTAGTTCGTCTTTATTTTCAATCCACTTTTTGTAATCTTTTTGAATTTTTTCTAGTTTCTCTATCAACAACTCTGTTAATTCCTGCTTAAAGGAAGAGTATTTGACTCCATCAAATTTCCTAAGTGCCTCTTGATATGTAGTCTCGGAAAAAACTCCATATATATTCAACATGTTTGGAATCCCATTTAGTCGATCATCCATGTAATCTAAGCTTATTTTTTCTTTAGAATCAGTCGTGGCTATTTTTATTTTTCTTGCTATTTCTTCTCGGCTATCTAATAAATTTATTGTTCCCTTAGGATCAGAGTCGGATTTACTCATTTTATTTGATGGTTCTTGTAGGCTCATTATTCTTGCGCGTTCTTCTTTAATATTAAACCAGCTTGGAATTTTAAATATTTTTGCGAACTTCCGATTAAATCTATTTCCCAAATCTCTTGTTAATTCAATATGTTGTCTTTGATCTTCTCCTACAGGAACGAGGTCCGTATCATATAATAAAATATCAGCTGCCATCAATGCAGGGTAGTTAAAAAGCCCCACTCGACCTGCAAATAAGTCTCTAACCGCGTCTGCCGTGTTTCTTTTCATCCTTGATTTTTCAACTTTATCTTTAAATTGAGTCATTCTAAAAAGTTCTCCCAAATCAAGCAGACAGTCAAATATCCATGCAAGATACGTATGGTCAGGGTTCTGAGATTGAATAAATAATCTTGCCCTGTCGGGCTTAATCCCACATGCTAAATATAAAGCAGCTACTTCAAGCGTCTTTCTTCTTAATTCTTCTGGATCTTGATCAACTGTGATTGCATGTAAATCCACAATGCAAAAGAAGAGATCGTAATTGATTCCTATCTCTTTTGTTTCTTTTCCGTCGCGGTTTGTTATCAATTCGTCATAAAGACCTTGTTGAAGCTCAAGCCAGTATTTTATTGCACCTATATAATTACCAATATGTACTTTACCAGAGGGCTGAATACCTGAGAATATTACCTTTTTCATTTCAATTATAATTATCATACGATATAATCAAGAGTATGACAATAGAGGAGCGCTTAAAGTTAGTGAAAGAGGTTGGTGAAGAAATCGTGACCGAGGCTGAATTGAAAAAACTTCTTGAATCAGGAAAAAATCTCGTTGCTTACGACGGTTTTGAACCATCTGGACAAATGCATATCGCCCAAGGAATTTTGCGAACCATAAATATCAATAAAATGGTCAGAGCAGGATTCAAATTCAAGATGCTGGTGGCCGATTGGCATGCTATGGCGAACAAAAAAATGGACGGCGAACTTGAAAAAATTCAGACAATAGGAAAATACTTTATCGAAGTTTGGAAAGCCTGTGGAATGGATCAGGAGAATGTCGAGTTCGTCTGGGCGTCTGATCTGGTCAAAAATCCCGACTACTGGAAACTGGTCCTGCAGATTGCCAAAACAAATTCGTATAAAAGATTTATACGTACGGCGGAAATCATGGGTCGTCGGGAAGATGAACAACTGACTGCCGCCCAAATCATCTATTCTTGCATGCAATGTGCGGATATCTTCACTCTCGGCATAAAAGTTGCCCAACTTGGAATGGATCAGCGAAAAGTGAATGTTTTGGCCCGCGAGGTGGGACCGCAACTCGGCTTCTGGAAACCGGTGGTTGTCAGTCATCATATGCTGCTTGGGCTAGGAAAGCCTTCAAAAACAGAAGGTAAAATTGAACAAACAATTGAACTAAAAATGTCCAAATCCAATCCGGATTCTGCAATCTTTATGACTGATTCACTCGATGATATTAAGCGAAAAGTCAACAAAGCATATTGTCCCGAAGGCATAGTCGAAGATAATCCTATTCTTGAATATTTTCGCTACATCATTTTTGAATCGGTTGATAAAGTGCAAATTGAACGATCGGAAAAGTTCGGCGGAAATGTTGAGTTTGATTCTTACTTACAATTAGCAGATGCGTATGAAAACAATAAGATTCATCCGGCCGATCTTAAAACAGCAGGGGTAAAATATCTCAACAAACTTATTGAACCAGTCAGAAAGCATTTCGAGCAAAATCCCTACGCCAAAAATCTTTTTGAGCAGGTTAAAAGTTATAAGGTAACAAAATGAGTGGAGAACCAACTCAAGTCGAAACTCCCCAACGCAATCCTTTTCGAGCTGAAGCATTAAAAGGCATTCAAGATAATGGACCAACTTTTTTTAATAATTTTGAGCTCCTCTTTCCTCTCTCTGAAAAAGTTGGCGGCGAACTCCTTGACTATAGAAGGGCAATAAAAACAGGACATAAGGAAGAGCAAAAAATAGCTCAAGATATGAGTTCTGGTGAGAGAAATAAACATAACTCAAAATTCCTCTATCGAACTTGGAAAGATTTCTTCGTTGATGTCGACAAAGCAGTTGAGGAGTCTGGACTCTCGCTAGAAGAAATTCAAAAGATGCGCGATGCCAAATGGAGTGAAAAAGACTCAAAAAAGAGAGAGGATCTAAATTATCGATTAGCGGTAGAACTTATCCCTGTGTACGTAAGACTTCGTGAAATGGGATACGAACGATACGATTTAATTTTTTAAAATGGACTTAAAAAAGCTTTCGGAGCTCTGTAAATTGGTTCGTTATGATATTCTTACTTCGACAACGGCGGCCTGGTCTGGGCATCCGACCTCCTCTTTATCTGCCGTAGAATTGGTTGTAACGCTCTTTTTCGGAGGTCCGCCAGATGGCGGATTCTTCCATCAGGATCTGGAAAATCCGCACGAATGGTATAACGACCGCTTCGTTTTATCAAAAGGACACGCCTCTCCCCTTCTTTATTCTCTTTACCAGGTAGCTGGAGCTCTCACCCATGAAGAATTAATGAAGTTAAGAACATTTAACTCACCCCTTGAAGGACATCCTACTCCCAATTTTAAATATGCAGACGCCGCGACCGGTTCATTGGGCCAAGGACTTTCTGTCGGACTGGGAATGGCGCTGGGGATAAGATTGAGAAAACAAAAATCCAAGGTTTTTGTCCTGCTTGGCGATTCGGAATTTTCTGAGGGACAAATTTACGAAGCTCTGCAGCTCGCCTCTCATCACAAACTCAATAATCTGGTCGGAATTCTCGACGTCAATAGACTCGGCCAACGGGGCGAAACAATGCTCGGTTGGGATATTGAAATCTATCAAAAACGAGTCAGTGCGTTTGGATGGGAAACAATCATCGTCAAAGACGGTCATAATCTTGAAGAAGTCTATAAAGCTTTCGGAGAGACCGCTCAGCAGATAAAACCGCTGATGATTATCGCCAAAACAATCAAGGGAAAAGGTGTCTCCTTCCTGGAAAACCAGGAAGGCTGGCATGGAAAAGCCCTTTCCAAAGAGCAACTTGATAAGGCTCTTGAAGAATTGGGAGAAGTTGACTTAAATCTCAAAGGTACTATTGCTAAACCTATTTCGATGGGTGGCGGAGGTGGAGGGACCCGACAGCGCGCAGGGGGTATTCTTCCGAGTACTGGCGGGAGGAAACCTCCGACAGGACCCGTCGAAAAGATTTCGACAAGGGAGGCTTACGGTAACGCAATCAAATTAGTCGGCCAAACCGACCCAAACCTGGTAATTTTGGACGCAGAAGTCTCAAACTCTACCTTTTCCGAAACATTTGCGAAAGAGTTCCCCGATCGCTATTTTGAGATGTTCATTGCTGAACAGAACATGATATCTGTTGCTGTCGGACTGGCCAAGCTGGGTTTCACGCCTTTTGCCTCAACCTTCGCTGCATTTTTATCAAGAGCCCACGATCAGATCCGAATGGCTCAATATTCACAAGTCAACATTAAATTAGTGGGTTCGCACGTTGGCGTTTCAATCGGCAAAGATGGCCCCTCACAGATGGGACTTGAGGATTTGGCAATTATGCGCAGTATTTTGGAGAGTAAAATATTTTATCCTTCAGATGCCTCATCCACAATTAAATTGACTCAACTTGCTTCAGAAGAAAAAGGCATATTTTATATCAGAACTGCCCGAGAGAAGACACCAGTTATTTATTCAGAAACAGAGGAATTTCATATCGGCGGATCAAAGGTTTTACGCCAGTCTGATCAAGATATTGTAACGGTCTTTTCCTGTGGGATCACTCTTCATGAGGCTCTAAAAGCATATGACCAGTTGAAAAAAGACGGAACCTCGGCCGCAATAGTTGATCTTTATTCTGTTAAGCCAATCGATTCGGAAACAATCAAAAAGATGCTTCAGAAAACAAAAAACATTATAGTAGTTGAAGACCATTACCCTGCAGGTGGTCTGGGGGAGGCAGTTCTGTCTGCTATTGGAGATGGAGCGAATTTTATTCATCTTTGTGTCCGAAAACTTCCCCACTCCGCAACTCCTGAGGAACTCCTGGCCTATGAGGAAATCGATGCTGAGGCAATCATAAAAGCCGTCAAAAAGCTCGCTTCTTAATGAAGAAAAATGTGTAATGCTTCGTAAAATCCCCAAAGTGCAAGACCTACAAAAATCACGCTTCCGGAGACTGAAATTATCGGGTTTTTGACAATCTGAGTTGTTTTTTTTGGCGAGATAAAAAGAGCGATATTCAAAACCATATGACCAAGAAAAACTCCCGTCACAAATCCTAAAATATTGACAATCGTAAAGATCGGGATGTAACCTGCAAAATTATCAACTCCTAAAACAAAAGGAACCGAAATAGAAGTCGCCAGAAGAGCCCAAAAACCCAGATTTAATTTGGGCTTCATTGTTAAATTAGGGACAACATATTTCAAGAATTTTTTATTGAAATGGTTTACGCTCTTGAGCAGATTATCGAAGTTATTTACAATCAACTGAAACCAGGGGGGAAAATTTGTATCGGCAACTCTTGCATGCTCCATGCCCTCCTCTGCCAATTTAATAAGCACCAGTGAAGCCAAAAAAATCATAATCGCAAGAACCCAAAGAATATTCCTAAAAATATTCCAGAAGGCAAGAAGCGCTATCGTCCCCACCGCATTCCCAACAGCAGTCCCGGTCTCGATCGCAACTCTGTTTTTCCAGCCGGGATATCTGGCCATCAAATTTCCCATGAAAATCGCAAAATCAACAGATGTTTTGAGATAGATTGTCATACCAATTAGAATATCTCCCAGTAACAACTTCAAAACAATATCGGATGCTGTGAATTTGTTTAGCAAAAAAATCTCAATAAACAGAATGCCAAAGAGAATAAAGAAAATAACAACCGTTAGCAGAATCGGAACAACTTGAGCAAGAAGAAAGTTTTCCTTAATTGACATTTGGATTTTTTTAAGCCTTTTGTATTAATTTGATATAAGCCTCTTCCATCGTTTGGATGATCTTACTGATGATCTCCTCTGCTTCTTTATAGGAAACAGCCTTGAGATTGTGGGGAAAATAATGAAAGATCTGATTACGCCCCAATTTCCAAGTCTGCCAAATGCGCTCGGCAAGATCTTGAGAAACCGCTTCTTTGATTTTTTTGTACAAAGACCTGTCTCCCAGCCTCCCAATAAGATTAGGCGACATCAATTTCCCCAACCGAAGATGGTCTGAGATATAATCCAGATGAGAAATAAATTTAATATCCTTCAAAAGCTGTTTTAGAAAGCCTTCGTAGGCTTTGGCGTAGGGAAAAATCAAGAATGAATAATCTTTGAACTGATAAGACTGGTGTTTGATTATGTCATTCATCAAATACTCGCCCTCAAGGATTAGATCTTTCTGTGGCTGGGATAAATACTCCCAAAACTTACGATTTTTATCTTCTTGCATATCTATATGATATCAGACCAACTCTTGACTTTTTTTAAATTAAGTCTATCATAGACAAGGTGGAAATCTATGAAACGCATCTTCCAGCTTATAGACACAAATGTCGGGCTGTGGAATATTTTCGACCTTTTTAAGAAAGAGCGAAAGGAAAAAATTAAGCCGTTGATCACAATCTCGCGTGAATTTGGCTCAAGCGGCAGTATTATCGCTCAAAATGTAGCAAAAAAACTTGGTCGACCTTGGAGACTCTATCACGAACAGATCGTCGATCAGATCGCAAAAGAAACCCTGCTTGATAAAACGGTTATTAAAGAAGTGGATGAAAGTAAGATGCCTTTTATGGAAGAGATGATAGATGATTTTTTTGGTGTACAGCGTTTGAGCTTAAACAGTTACTGGAAGCATCTGTCAAAAATTCTTTTGTCATTTAAAAAAAGAGGCTATGCGATTATTGTAGGTAGAGGCGGTGAATTTATTTTTCCTGATACGCTAAACATACGTATTCTTGGTGATACAGACTATCGAATCAAAACGATTATGAAGCATAAAAAAATTTCTCAAGAAAAGGCGAAAGAGATGATCGAACTTGCTGATAAAAAAAGAGTCGAATTTACCAGATTTCTCTTCAAACATGACCCCCGAAAAGCCCATCATTATGATTTAACCATGCGAATAAGCGATGAATTTTCACCTCAAGAAGCAGTCCACATCATTGTAAATGTTGCCAAACGAAGATTTAAGCTATAGATGAGAAAAGCGGGCTCACTCAATTTCAACTCTCAGTGCGGGACTCATGGTAGTTTTTAAATAAGCAGACTTGATATTGGATTTTCCAATTGATTTGATAAGTATTTCAGTATTCTCCAGAAGCTCTTTATTGCCGTGGGATATTTTTCCTACCATCAAATGAATAAGCGGAGCTTTGGCTTCTGATTTCCAGCGAAAGTCGCCTTTGGCAAATTTTTTGACAACCTCATCTGGACGATCTGAGATGGTTCCTGTCTTGGGATTAGGCATTAGTCCTTTTGGCCCCAGAATTTTTGCCAGTTTGGCCAATTTGGGCATATATGAAGGATGAGTTACTAAGATATCAAAATCAATTTTACCTTGTTCTATCTGACCAAGAAGCTCGTCATCAACTACTTTTATCCGCACTTGTTTCCCGACCGAATGAGGAAGTCGCACCTCTCCCTTCATGCCTTCTTTAACAGTATTCAAATGAAGCTCAACTGACTCATCAAAACCGGCGTATTTGATCTTCTTGAGCAGATCTATAGCTTTCTCGAGCTGATATTTTTCGTCTTTGGAAAGGTTTTTTTTAGCTTGTTGATATTTTTTGCCACGAACTTTAGCTTGTGCTTTTTTAGTTTTTTCTTTGTCCGCCTGCGCTTTGGAGGAGGAGGATTGTTCAGCCAATGCTACGGCTTTTTCCATTTTCTCCAAAGCCTCCTGATCCACCTCAACTACTCTCACTTGCTCTCCGCCTTTGTGTTTTCCCGGCGCTTTGGTTTTTTTTTCTTGCGCCTTCTTTTTCTGTTCCTTTTTTTGTTTTTTTTCGACTTCTTCCATTCCTAGAAATCGCGTTTTGACTTTTCCCATAGATAAAATGGCTAATTACTAATTTCTAAGCTGCATACAAATTCTAATGTTTAGTATTTAAATGCTTTTTTGGAACTTAAAACTCCAAGAATTTATGATTTCTCAACATCTACGCCCATTGATCGGGCTGTTCCCGAAACAATTCTTGTAGCTTCTTCTAAACTATCGGTATTCAAATCCCCTAATTTGTCATTGGCAATCTCCTCGGTTTGAGCCTTGGTTAGTTTACCTACTTTTTCGGTATTGGGTTTTCCTGATCCTTTTTGGATTCCTAATTTCTTTTTAATTGCATCTGCTACAGGTGGAAGCTTGGTAATAAAAGTGAAGCTTCTGTCCTCATAAACGGTAATAACCGCAGGAATTACTTGCCCTTTAAGCTTTTGAGTAAGTTCATTGTAGGCCTTGATAAAATCCATTATCGGAATACCATGCTGACCTAGAACCGGCCCGACAGGCGGAGCCGGTGTTGCCTCCCCTGCTGGAAGATTCAGTTTGACTACTGTTTTTATTTTTTTGGCCATATATTATCTGCCCATCCTAAGCTAAGTTGCGAGGAATTCTAAATTAAAGTCTTAATTCTTCACTAAAAGCGCTTAAGGGTGACGCGATGCAACTTATAATTTTGCAACTTGCAGGAAATCCAGTTCAACTGGAGTCTCTCTGTCAAAAATAGAAACTAATACTTTCACTTTTCCTTTTTCTTCATCAAACCCCTGAATTGTTCCCAAAAAATCGGCAAAAGGCCCCTCGATAATCTTAACTGCTTCACCGACTGAAAACTTGGCTTTGAATTTGGGCTGTTCCTGTTGAACAAATTTCATGATGGCGTCGACTTCTTTATTGGAAATTGGGGTTGGCTTGAGTCCTGCTCCTACAAAACCGGTTATTCCCTCGGTCGTCCGCACGACCAACCAGGAATCATCATTCATGATCATGCGAATAAGTACATAGCCTGGGAATACTTTCTCTTTTATCTTGGATTTTTTTCCTTTTTTGACCACTACTGTTTCACGCGTCGGAACAACAATGTCAAAAATGTGGTCTTCAACCGACAAGCTTTTGATACGCTGTTCCAAAGCCTGTTTTACACGACCTTCATAACCCGTTTTGACATGAATAACATACCATTTTCCAGGCAGAGCAGAAGTTGGCTCTTGAGCAGGAGCTGGTTGCTCAACCTGCTCCTCTTGAGAAGCTGATTCAGTCTGATTTGTCTGATTATCGTCCATAATAATAACTTTATTTATCTATGCTGTGTCAAGAAATCAAGAACTTTGGCAAGCAGAATATCAATTATACCCACATAAAAGCCAATTATCAAGGAGATAATAATCACGACCAAAGTTAGTCGGATAACGTCTTTGCGAGTCGGCCAGGTTACTTTTTTGAGCTCATCCTGGATGCTTACAATAAATCCTTGGGTAATATTCGGCCTATCTGCCATGGTTGTATTGTAGCAGATGGCGGAGGAGTTATTTTCTGGATTTTCTTATTAATATCCTTGCGACAACTAAAATTAACAACAAACCAAGCAGGAATTTTATTGGGATGGCGAGAAATGTCGTAGAGGCTGTGATTATGGGAGTGCCCTCTCCGAAATTAATATCCGCAGACAGGTTATATTTTCCAATAAAAAAGCCAGATACCAGAAGAGAGACCGGTCGTTGACAATAAACTGCCCTGTGTCCTTCGCAATCAACTTCTGCAGACGGGGTTGCCGCCAAAACTCGCTGCGAATCGGCCAAAATATTTAGTGGAAGAATGTCATAAGTTGCCTTTTCGCCAAAGTTTCCCTTAAGGACGATCCTGCCTCCAGTCTGGACAAAGTTTTTACCCTCATTTCTCACAATAAGGACAACAGGGATCTTATCTCCTGTGTCAAAAATCCGCAAGTTTCCCAATTTAAACCGAGGTAGAACGTCAAACAAGGTAACTTTACCCTTTGTATCTAAAACGCCGTTCCCGGTCACTGTAATCAAGATATTTGAGCCAACTCTAGCTTGTGAACGTGTGGATGGACCTCTTCCTTCAAGTGACGGAGGGGGTTCGCTTTCGACAAAAAAAGTATAGTAATAATCTCCTTGAGGCGCTCCTTCAGGCAGTCTTATCCGAAGCAGAAGCTGTTGTGATTGTTTTGTGTTTAAAAAAAATGGTTGAGCAAGTTGGATGTTACTATTATCCAGCGAAAAGCGGACCGGTCCACTAAACTCCTCCTGGATAACTATTCCCCCGTCTTCTTTAGGGGTGAATGGAAGAACATTAGCCCCAATTACAACAGGGTCGCCAAGATTTTGGATAGTGTAGCCAACAAGAATCGATTTTCCCGACTTAATTATGGTCTCAAGATGCGGTGGATAAATGGATAAGCTCAATTGTTGGGCAAAAACAGCTGGGCAAGTAGCAAGTAGTGCGAAGAAGGCAGAAAGTGTGAAAAGCGCAAGAAGTGTCATTCTGGCTCGAAAAGGAGTGATCCGCTTAAATTCGAATCCAGAAGATCGCTTTAGGATGATCTGTGATTTAAGTTTCTTCATATTTTTTTAATATAAGGGCGTTGCCGTGAATTTAACCACTGTTGTATAAGTTCCAGATGTCTGCGTTGCTCCTATATTTGCTTTAAAAGTCATCGTCGACTGACGAGTTGAACTTCTGTAAAGATGCGCGGGTGTAGTTGACGTATTTGCAAACATCACAATAGCAGGAATTTGAGATAGGGCTAAGTTGGCAAACGGGCGATATTTGGAGGCTGCAGTAAAGTCTGCAGGAATGTCATTTGGATAACTGCCGCTGCTCATATTGTAGCCAAAACCATAAGTTGAATTTGAGCTCCAAGTATTGGCTACGGTGATTGTACAGGGCGTCCCGGTATCACAAGCTGTGTCTGCGATTGCTGTTCCGGACAGTGTTTTTAAAGAATCATCCTCGCGGGCCGTTACTTGGTAACCGTTTGCTGAGGAAAAGCCAACTGTAAGATTGGTGGTTGCTGTTACTGGTGTTCCGGGAATAAGCGCTCCAAAGGGAATGTTTGTACTGGAAATAGTAAAGGAAAAAGGGGTAATTGAAAAAATATATTGGAAACCTGCTCTTACCAAATATCCAGCCGAGGAAAACTGCTCAGTCGCTGTTTGACCTAAAGTTGAGGAGATTTTGGTTCCAGATGATGGCGAAGTATAGTTAGCTGAGCCGATATTTAGGTTTGGCGCCTCGATTTGATAATTGGGCGAGTAGAGAAAATCGGCAAAAACAGGAGAGGTGATAGAAAGTAGTAGGTAGAACGCGGTAAGTATGGAAGTTGCCATTTTCAGTTTCGAGCCTGTTGCGGGGCGAGGAATCGGCTTAAAGTCGGGCTCGGAGCATCCTTTAAGGATAACGTTTCTTGTGTTTGATATCTGCTCATTCATCCTTCTTTTTCAAATTTTTCAATCAGTTTTTCCATATTACTAGCTGATTTTTTAATCTCACCGAGCTCTTTATCTCCCATAAAGTTTTCGATCGCCTCTTTAATACTTTTGAGGTGATTCTTAAGTAAAAGAGAAAGAAATAAAAACGTATCTTTTTGATCTTTTTCGTTTTTCGCTTTTAACTTTTCACTTTTTATGTATGCCTGTCCCATAAACATCGCAAACGGGGTAAGAAGAGCCAGGGATAATAAAGGAATCATGCTGTCAAATGGCTTATCCCAGGGAAAATAGAGCAAAAAAAACATTATTGCAGTCAAGGTTGCAATGATCGATTCAACCGGCTCAAGAAGAAGAGATAAGGCAAAAAGCAGAAAATAGGTCAGAAAGAAAAATTTAGACTCAAGACCTCCAGTCGTGTTGACTATGACAAAAACAATTAGAGTAAAGACGATTGCCTCAAAAGCCCGGGTTGTCTTGATAAACCGTTTAACCAAAAAGAGTGCGATGAAAAGAATTCCTGCCAATTGCAGATCATAACCTGAAAAAGGGCTTTTGGCAAACAAAAAGGCAGAAGCAATCGCCAAGACTAAAATGACTGAATGAAGGACTTCTCTCTTCATACAATCAATATATCACAATTAACCTTATCGGTTTCTTCTATAGTTATTGTTTCCTCCTCCTCTAAATCCACCGCTTCTTGCTTCTCTGGGTTTGGCAAAGTTGACGACGATATTTCGTCCCTCAACGTCTTTTCCGTTCATTTCTGACTGGGCTTTTTCTGCATCTTCTTGTTTTGCAAAAGTGATGAAACCAAAACCTTTTGATCTTCCTGTTGCGCTATCAGATATGATGATAGAATCAACTATCTCTCCGTATGTAGCAAACAGTTCTTTTAATGAAGTGCTGCTTAATGACCAAGGTAAACTCCCTACAAACAATTTCTTTTTATCCATGTGTTCTCACCACCTTTCTTAAAATAGTTCAAGTTATATCTACTCAATTGAAGTTAATAAGTAAGCTTCTTTTGAAGTTAATTATATTATATCAGAGATAAATATATAAATCAAATCGTAGATTACAGCCCATTGACACCAGTAATATCTAATTTGTTATGAGAGTCAAGCTTTAGTTATACAAGAAGAATGTCTCGGATTTCTTTGTAGATATTGAAGGCTTCATGGCCGATCCAGTTTGAGCCGATAAGCTCAACCGGCAGACCAGGGTCCTGACGAAGTAAGACAACGTATTCAGTTGATACTCTACTCAATTTTGCTGTCTTTTCTTCTGATTGGGATAAAATAAGATGCCATTTTTTGAAAAGTTCCCGATATTTTTTTTCCAGCTCGCTTCTACCCCAAACTTTCTCAATCAAGGTCTCTCTATCGCCAAAAACGTGGATTGATTCAAAAGCTTGCACATATTCTTCCTCTTCTTTTCCAGATACAAGCTCACGCAAATTTGCGATAATCGGATGCGGAGTCAGCCAGAACGATCTGTGCCAAGGACCAAGACCCCAACCCGCAACTTGGCGCCTAAGTTTGTCTCTCAAATCTCGTTTAGTTTCTGGAATTTCATAAGATAGTATTCTCCACTTCCCATCCCATTTTTCCTTTAAAAAACGGACGTATGGGAATTGAAGCGCAAGCTCTAGAAAGCCTTTTTCAGTCATACGATAAGATTGATCTTTTTCTACCGATTCAATTAAGCCTTCTTTTATTAAAGATGAAAGTCTCCCTTTTGTTTTTTGATTAAATGAAAGATCAAAGATTTTTTGAATTTTCTCATCAAAAGTAACCGGCTTAGAACTAAGATCAGACAAAAAAAACAAAACTGCTAAAATCTTCGTCCGTCTTTCTTTAATCCCCATATAGGTAAGAATATAACGAACGTCTCTTTTTTGTCAAGTGTTTTTTTATGCACCTTGACAGTAATGTCATTTAGAATTAAATTTAAATAATTAAGGCCGTGTCTTAAATGAAAATGAAGCTTTTGTATAAAACCCTATTTTTTGTATTTCTGATAGTGCAACTGTCGTATGTTTTACTAGTTAAACTTCCTCGTCCTACATATGCTATAGTTACAAATTTATCATCAGGAAATGTAACCTTGAGTAATCCAAGACTCTCCTATAGAGGAATGCTCCAAACAGCAAGCTCTGCAAATGATACCAAGTTTACAGTTTCCGCAACTCCGGTCGCCCCTGCAACCGACTCCAATACCAGCAATCTTTTCATAAACGACGTTATTTGTTTCAATAATCCCAGCTCCAATGGCTGCGCCAGCCAGACAACCTACACAGTAAATGCCGTCCCAACAAGCACTCAATTTGTCCTTTCTGCAGCAGCTTTAGATGCGATGACTGCGGGAACCGCTGTTATTGCTACACAATCTGCCCGCTGGACAGTAACATTTACACCAAGAACTCCAGTCCCCTCAGGAGGATTTTTGAGGCTCATTATTCCAAATACAGGAGTGACTATCAATGATGGAATCCCCGACAGTGGTGGCTTTGATTCAAACAAGTTAACTACCAACAATATAAATGCTGCAATTTCTCCCACCGGGTTCACAAAGTCAGCAACTACCCTAACCACAAACGCCTCAGTTAGTACTGTTGTCTTGATGACTCTAAGTTCCGCGCTTACCGCAGGTACTTCGTATTCGTTTGTCATGGGAGACGCAACAGATCCTACTCTTCGTTTTATTAATCCCTCTCCGGCAAGCTCAAGCCACACAGCAGGTAAAGCAGATACTTACCCTATGGCGCTCCAATCAGAAGATGCAGGCAACAACGTGCTTGATAAAATAATAATGAAAGTTGCGCCTGTTGACGACGTTCAAGTATCTGTCTCTATAGGAGGTGGAGGCGCCCAGCATAAATTTTTCCTTTATGGTTATACCTCGCCTTTTGCGCAAGTTTATCTTGAAGGAATAGGAATAATTGCCCAAACAACTGCCGACAAAACCGGGTATTTTTCCTTAGACAATAATCTTTCCCCTCTTCTTCCAAGGGAAGCTTGTCTATCGGCTAAAGACCAATTGGGAAGACGATCCAGTCCGACTTGTCTACCAGCCTTTCCCTTGAGCTATGACGTTAATATCGGACCTGTACTTCTGTCTCCTACTTTATCGTTGAATAAACCGCAATATTATACTGGAGAAGAAGTTGTCATATCAGGTCAAACCATACCTAATACGGACGTGATTCTTTCATTATTTGTTGATTCAAGTAAGAAATCTCTCATAGACTATCTCGTTGTTAAGTTAAATCCTATAAAAAGCGTCTTCGCCTTTGGTTTTCCAGACCTGCAGACAAAAACCGACAACGAGGGCAATTATTCCTTAACAATACCCTCTGCCAAATCTGATTTGTTCAGGTTGTTTGCAAGCGCTTTATACGACAAGCAGTCAACGCCCCAGAGCGCTCGTTTGAGCTTAAAAATACTACCTATTTGGTGGATGTTTATAGTCAATCTTTTTATCTTGCTGTGGTTTTTGCTTCAACCTCATTTACTGGAGATAATAATTTTAGTGCAAATTGTTGTATTTATGGTATATTTATTACGCCAGTTTTTATCGCCGCATATACTCGCCTCAGATAAGTCTCTCATGATTCAGGAAAAACACCCTATAACAGTCCATGAATAACTTGTTTGTCATTGTGAGCTGCAGCAAAGGAATCTCAACCATGGAGCGTCCAAGCAAGAAGAGAGCGCTGTTTAATAAAATGAGAGGTGTACCTGTTGTGGTAATATCTTACTCACTACATTAACATTCAAGAAATATTCCCCTTTTTGATCCGACGAGATGTCAAATACTGCTTTGCCGTAAGTATCAGTCAATCCTTGGACAGTTTGAATAGCAAGATGGGGAGCGGTCGAGAGACTAATTTTCTTTCCTGGAACTCCCAAACCTCGGTTGTTGAGGACAAAGACAGTAACTCTTATCTGCTCTTGGTTATTAGCAGTAGCTCTTAAAGGAGCTACAAAAACATAGGAATTGTCAGGTGAAAAATCTTGCTGGATCGTGGAGGCTCTGCCGACAAATAATTTACCTTCATAAAGCCATAAAGTAATAGTTGATATTAAGGCCAAAACTACAAAAAAAGAAGCAACTAGAATCTTTTTCTTCATGTCTCTCTTATCATAGGAAAAAAAAATGACGATGTCAATTAGCTTAGTGACTATGTGTTATTTAGTCCTATCTGTAAGGCTGGATTTGATATCGCTATCCTGAACTTTAGTGATAGCTACAAAATTTGATTGGACTCTGCGTTGCGATAAAAATGACTGAAATACAATAGAGATTTCGCTTTGGGCTTTTGGGAAAAAACACAAATGAAAAAAAGCAAATTAGCAATTAAGAGCTGTAATTGATAAAAAGTAAAAAAAGACCTGTATCGATATCCTTTTATATAGGTAATTTAATCAAAATCTTAATTCCTATAGTATAGAATAAAACTGAGATAATCGACAAAAATTGAGTGATTTATAAACTAATTATTTTATTTAATTAAAAAATCTCAGTAGAAATTATAACTCCGAGAATTTCCACAATAATAACTATACGTGGTAATTACTATAAGTATATAGATATACTTATATCTATTTAGTACATCTAATCTATAGCGCGTTAATTTAAATCAAGCTAATTAAATTATTATATAGGTTGCTCGCTTATTTAAAAACAGAGTACTTCTAAATATATCATAATATACATTAAATACCTCTTGACAAACTATTTTCATTTGTTCTATTATTAAAGTATATGGACAATGAGTATAATTTTTATAATCTTGAAGCCCCATTCAAACTATTTCTAAATTCGGGAAATAAGAGAATTAGTCCTATATCAATTAATAATTATCTTTCCGACCTTAGACATTTTTTTGGTTGGATTGTCCTAACAATCAAAAATAGAAATGCCCCAATTCAGTTTGAAAGTGATGATTATCAACAAATACTCTCTCAATTCCTAACTGAAGAGATTGTCCGTAGCTATTCGGACTATCTTAGAGCCAATAACATACCCATAAGAACTATTAATCGTAGACTTTCCACTCTGCGCAAGTTCTGTAGTTTCTGTATTTCCCAAGGCTGGATTAAGATTAATCCTGCCAAAATTATAAACAACGTTACAGACCGCAAGGAAAAGCCAAACAAGTCAGATGCGCTGAGCGATTTTTCGAATTACTTAAAGAAAACAGAACAAGACCAAAATGTAATCAGGAGCCTACTTGAAGACGTGAAAGAATTTTTTGTTATAAGTTTAAATCATTAATCCTGCACAAAAAAGGAAAGAAACAATTAGGGCTTTATAATGCCTTAAATGATTGGTTTGACCCAGCTATGGAAGGAAGTCATTATGATTCCGGTTTTAAGGGTAGACAGGTTACCTTTAAGCAGGAAAAAGCTCTAATGTCAAAAGCATGGATGACAGCTTAGATTCACAGTCTGTACGCAAATATATCGATTCCCTTCTTGAAAGGGAGGTGCCTGCACGCCTAATCCAGAGGAAACTCCAGGCTATAGCTAGATTCCTAAAGTGGGCTCATGATAAAGGAAGAATGAGTCATCCTGAATTCATCTCAGGATCTAACATCTTAAATCAGATGCTGAAGCAATTTCAGCCTGGCAAGGGGGCCTCCTCTTTGTTAGGTACGCGGCTGAATGGTATTTTAAGAAAGCTTCCGCTTTTTGGAAAACGTCACCTTAAGCTGAGTGAAGGATCCTATTTAAAGTCTGATTCTCCTCCCTACATACACCAGGATCAGAATGACAATAAGTTTGGTTTTACTCCAGCAAAACTGGGACCACAGCATTACGTCGGCATTGCTTTGGTTTTGGTATTGATGGCCGCGCTTGGTGCGGGTGCGTTTAACCAGTTTTTCAACAAAGCGCAAACCCCTTTTGCTTTTCCTTCTAAACTTACAAAGCCTTCTCAACGTTATGTCTCATTTCAGGGCAGAGTCACCGACAGTTTAGGAAATCCAATCACAACAGCTACAAACTTCCAGTTTAATCTTTATAACGCAAAAACCGGAGGAAGTTCGCTCTTTGCTACTGGTGCTTGTTCCTTGATTCCCGATCAGGATGGAATTTTAAACGTCTTGGTTGGAGGATCAGGCCTGACTACAGACCAAAATGTCTGTGGTACAGGTATACCTGAAAATATTTTTTCCGATTTTCCTAACGTCTATCTGGGAATAACAATTGGTGCAGATATCGAGGCAACTCCAAGACAGCAGATTGCTAATGTAGGTTATGCAGTCAACGCGGAAACTCTCCAAGGATTTCCTCCGGGAACCGACAAATCAACAATCCCCTATCTTAATGCCGATGGAGATGTTTTGATTGCAACTTCAGGAGCCGGTATAAAATCTCTCTATGAGAGCGCAAATTTCACGATCGCGAGTTCTAATAATCTAGTCCTTCAGTCTGCAGGACCTGCGGCCGGAGCAGGCGATATCATTCTACAGGCAACAGGAAGCGGAGCACTTCGCTTCAGAACAGGAGGTTCAACAGACACTCAAACCCGTCTTTTTATTGCCAATGGAGGAGGTGTCGGCATAGGAACAACCTCACCAACCTCAAAACTTCATGTCACCGGGGCTGTAACAGGTAAGGCCTTATCGATCTTTGATGAGACAGGAGATCAAGCACCTCTTACCGCCTCTGAATCAGGTAAGCCTGTATTTACAATTGCACACCCAACAGGAACCATAGTCAATGGGTTAACTCTGACTCCATCAATCTCAGGGAGTGGAGTCACACTTGCCTCAACAGGGGATGATACTAATATTGCGCTTTCCATTAATGGTAAAGGAACAGGTGCTCTCAATTTAAATACAACCAATACGGGCAATGTTGCAATCGGTAACTCAACAGGGACCTTTGCCTTAACCTCCTCTGGTGGACTTAATGTAACAACAGGTGGTGCCTTAACCGGTGTTGCCTCACTTGACACGATAACAACCTCAGGTACTGCCCTTACCTTCACCTCAACTGCACCAACCATCTCAGTCTCAACCACAGCAACAGGAATCTCTCTTGAGGCAGGTACTTCAGGAATTATCACAATTGGTGGGGTATCAACGGGAGGTGTCAATATTGCAGGATCAGGAACCGGAGATGTTAATCTAGCTGGAGGTTCAGGCTCTACAGGC
>Ga0209515_10002389_pt1 | contig 29021 bp, 21 predicted proteins | sample Subgroupgradi54m_FD_187454 | JGI IMG/M metagenome (GOLD analysis project Ga0209515, IMG submission 187454) | Subsurface groundwater microbial communities from S. Glens Falls, New York, USA - GMW60B uncontaminated upgradient, 5.4 m (SPAdes)... ... | reverse complement strand
GATTCTGCTGTTGAAGCAGTACCTTATCGATTATATTCTTTGGGAGATATTAAATCGCTCCTTTATAACCGTATTTCTGGCACTGTAGCTGATTTTAAAATCATAAATATTCTAAAAAATAGAAATATTTCATCTTTTGCCGAGCAGAGAATGAATGATAAACCATTGCGAACTCTTTTTCTTTTAACTGATTCTAATCTTGAATACGTATTAAGAAAATTAGACGGTAAAAATGATGCTGATGACAAAGATTTACAATTAAAAAGAGCTGCTGAATTTGAGCCAGTGAAAAATAGTCCTCTTTTGATGCAGAATCAATTGGAAATGATGCTTGAAATGATGGGTAAAATAGATCATGTAACTGGTGGAGAAATTACCGCTGAAATTAAAAAAGGTTTACGGGAAGGAATTGATTATTATTTTTCAAAAGATTTGCAAGGCTATGTTGTTACAAAGCAATTTGTTGATGTACTCAATCAAGAATCTCGTCGTGTTATTTCACAAAGATCAGCAGATGATAGTGTAAGTATAAGTGATGGTCCTGTTATTTTTGATTATACTTTTGAAGGTATTACTCGCTTTTTAAGTGACCTACCTGGAAAAAACAACAAGGGATTTGAACGAGGGCGTGATAGTACTACTCGCTTATTAGACAAATTGGATGCTGATGAATCAGTTCCGTATCGTATTTTTACTTTTAGTGAACTGTATTACAAAATAGTTCATGAATCTCATAAAAGTAGAGAATCTTTTGTAGCCTTTTCTCAAGAACTTCTTTTTTCAGATGATCAACAACTTGTTCGTTCTAATTATAGTGTTAATCATGAAAAAGAGGGAAAGAAAAAACATTTATTATTAGTACCTGCTGCAGTTATTACTTATCTTCAGCAGAAATATTCCAACAAGAAAGTAGAGATTTCTGATGATGATCTTCAAGCAAAAATAAAAGAACAATATTCTGGAATTAAAGATCTTGAAATTTTGATGCAAGGTGAACTTGAAGGTTTCTTGCAGATTGATTTTGAAAAAGGACTTCAACTTTCAAACTTATTAATTAATTCAGGTAAATTAATTAATAAAATACATTATTCTCGTTCTCTTGATGGATTTACCGGCTATGTTTTAGATAATACTTTCATTCAAGTATTAGGAGAAGTTCTTTCAGAAAATAAACAACTTCAAATAAGTAATATCACACCAATTACAATTGAATCAATTGTTGATTACCTTCATGTGAAACATGCTCTGCGTGATCAGAAAGGAGAGAGAAGAAATAAGGAATCTATTTTTAAAAATAAACTATTTGAATCTCCTACTTCTGAAACTGTCCAGCAAGCAGTAGTTTATGCTCCAGTAATAGCTTCACCTCCAAAAAATGTAACTATCAAAGATAATTCACTTCCAGTTCCATTTCGATTGTATACTGTTGCAGAATTAGTTGAGCAATTAAAGAGTTTTTATACTCGAAGAGATGATATTCTTAGACCAATCAAGCCAATAACTGCTCAACTGGTGAGTGAGTTTACTTCTCGTGAAGATTCTGTTCGTGTTAAGAAATATCCTTATGCGCAAGGATTTGGTAAAGACTCTGAGAAGGATTTAGTGATGATAACTGAAAGCTCGTTCTTTTTGCTTTATGCTGAACTTTCCGGGCATCATTTTTTCTCAAAGAAAAGAATTACAAAAGAGCAGCTTTCCGTTGCAGCTGAACGTGAAATTTCTCCGCTTGAATATGTTCATTGTATTCCTCAGCAACTGCTTGTTAATCAGCTTGTTGCAGTTTCAGCGCAATCAGCAGATTATCGAAAAAAATGCGATGAAACTTTAGCTCAAATTCGTGAAGAGACACTTTCTGTTGGTATTGATTATAAAATAATAGAATCGCAACCGTATTATGTAATTAGTCATCATTTATTAGCTGCAGTCGAACAGAAATTAACTATTACACTTTCTGTTCGTGATCTTTATAAAAAGATTAATAAATATTGTCCTTCTGATTTAACGCGATTGCCAGCGTATGTTACTGGAATAGCAAAAGATGCTGTTGGAAGTGGAAATGGGAGTGATAATGGAAGTAATGATATTTCAAGCAGTTATGATTCACTTGATACTGTTGTTTATACTGCAATTGGTGGTAATGGGAGTGGAAATGGTTCGATCATTTCTGGACAACCAAAAACTGTTGATGAAGATAGAGTTGCTGTTTGGTATGCGTTGAGTCGGCAAGAAGCAGTAGAAGCAGAAGTATTTGGAAAACCTATTTGGCAAGAAGGATTTAATACTTTTCAAATTGTTCGGGATACAAATCAAGGTTCTACTCTTTTTTATGTAACAGCAGTAACTTATCAAGAAATGATGGGGCAAACTCCTCCCCAAGATAAAATTGTTTCAATTGCTGTTGTAAAACCTTTTTTAGATAGAAGAGTACAGCTAAAATCAGAAGCACGTGTTCAACGATGAAACCACAAGGATTATCACAGATTATTGCAGATCAAATGATCAGTAATTCAATTCTTCTTGATACAATAAAGCAATTGCCTGAATTTTTATTTGAGCTTGATCCTGAAACAGTTTCTTCAAAATTAGTGCAATTAGATGCAGAAGCACGATATTCTCTTGAGCATTTACTAGCAATGGAGGTTGTTAGCAAAGAAATGCTCTCTTCTGGTGAATTGGTGCAGGATAATGAGGGTAAATATTTAGGAATTCAAGTTGTTCAGTATTTTATGGAGCATTTTGCAGGAGCTCCTCCTATTGATGCTGTTTTGAATGGAATCAATCGTGAAATTTTAGCAGGTTTTTTTGATGTTTCGTTGTTTCAATTGAATCAAGCAATTGTACAGTTAGAAGAGAAATTAGTATCTCATCATTTAAAAAATGATTTTGTTTATCGATTGCAGGATAATCCTATTCTTGTTTCTGGAGCAGTGCATCGAGAATATATTCTTCCTTTATATCATGTTGTGCAGCAATTATTTCAACATTCTATTATTGAGCGGGAAATAGAAGTTGTTGATGAACTGATAGCAGAACCTGTAAAAGAGTTAGAAAGGCCGGAGTATAAGTTAGAAGAAAAGCTAGAGGAAAAACCAGAATATAAGCCAAAGGAGAAACCAGTGATATTATTTGATCAAAAACCAAAGGAAAAGTCTGTTCTAGAAATTGAAGAAATAATTCAAAAGAATCGGGAAAAACGACTCCCTGATAATTTAACTCTAGCAGATAAAAATGCTACTTCAGAACTTATCGCAGATTGGATTCGAAGAAATCCTGAAAGGCATGCAGCTAATATTCAAGCAGCTAAGGATCAATTGCATTCTTCTCGTCCCCTTATATTAAAAGCTCCGCTTGAAGATGAAGAGAATGACGGCGATGATGGTGATACTGCAGATAAAATGGCTAGCAATGATGCCGTAGTGCTGGAGCAAAAAAATAAAAAAGGTAAGAACGATGTTGAGATACCTGCTGGTTATGAATTTGATCCGCAAAAAATTACTAATGGCAGAACTTTTGATCGATTAGAAGTGCAATTGCCGCAGCCAAAGCATTGGCTGATAAAATGGGCTGATGTTGAAGATAAATATGATTATACAAAACCGGATAATAAATTTATTGATCGATTAATTGCAGAACAAAAATTACTCTATACACCGCTTGATTTTGATTATGCTGTTAAAACTGTTTGTAGTCGACAAACTATTACTCAGAGTTTAGCTGCAAAACTTGGTAAGGCGCTTGCTTTGTGCATGCGTGTTGTTCTTCCTGAAGATGAAGATACAGCAGATAATATACAAGAAAATCCATTGCAATTATATTCTCGTCAAGGATTAGCAAGAAAATTATCATTGAATTACGATGCTTCATCAGCTGAAAAAAAAAAGTTTAATGCTCTTCTTGATCAATTATTCGAACAGAATTATCTTCGAAAAATTGGCAATGGCAATTCTTTTGCAGTCGGCGTTACTCCTTCAGGCTCTCTCTTGCTTTCAAAAATTGTAGCTGATGATTTTCAAATTGCATCAATTTCTTCACTTGAGGGAAAAATAAAAAAAGAGATTGATGCAGTTAAAGATATCCATTTTGTTCCTTCTGAAAAATTGATGCAGATTGTTCTTGGTGAATCTGCCTCTCAAAATGCTATTGATGATTATAAATCAATGTTTACGTTTCTGTCTAAATATTTAGAGTCTGGTGTTGATCATATGTCTGGAAAAATTCGTGATGTTCGTTTAACGCAGCGATTAGTCAAGCTTGTAAATAAATGTTATGATAAACAATACACTCTTGCTGAATTGTATGCATTATGCAATATTCCTATTCCTGCTGTATTTTCTGAAACTGTGCTTTCTGATGATATTAAAAATAAACATGGAAAAAGAGGTTCAACGTTGTTTCTTGAAGAACTTTCAAAAAATGTTCGTGATACAATTCTCCAAAAACCAATTCATTCTCGAAATAAAAAAATGCTTTGCGATAAATATCTCTTTGCAGAAAAATTTGCAGAAGCATTGCGATTAGAATTAGGCTATTCTATTTCAGAAGAAAAAGCTGCAGAATATATTACTGCTGCATTTGATGAAGAAGGTATTACTCGGCAAAGTATTAAAGAACAAAGGATTCGAGAAGAATTGCTTGAATATATCATTACTGATTCGATGCCTTGTTATGTTGGTTCCCAGCGATTTGTTACGCAAGAAGATTTAGATGTTTCTCTTGCATTAAATTTTTTGGTTTTTAAAAAGACAGGGAAAATTGGTGTGATTGATCCTGCTGTCGTTTTATCAAGCTTAGATGATTCTGCTGAAGAATCTGCTGCTCTTGAAGAATCAAAAATGAGAAAAGGTGGTCTTTATTATGAAAATCGCGCTCAATATCTTGCACTAATTACAGCAGAAAGTATGCTTTCCATTCGAAAGCGCCATTTGCAGCAATTACATCAATCATATAAAGCAGAAATTCCAGCGATTGATGTTGAACCATATGTATTTGATTATTTTTTATCAACTGATTTGTTCTATAAAGATGTTGCAGGAATTGCACAAAAAATAAAAATACAATTGAAAGAGCAAAAAACAATTTCACGCCATACTCTTGATTTTGTATTAGAAAGTGAATATGATAAAACAGTTGATCAAAAAGAAGGCCATCTTTCATTGCTTGATTATATATCTGAAGAGTTATCTCCTTTTGCAGAAAAAACTTCTCAAGATGCTCAAGCAAAATCGACTGAACAAAATCATCCTAATAAGCCTGAAACATTTGTTCCAACAGTAAAAAAAACAATTGAACTGAGTGCTGAAGCTTTGAACATTTATAATTTGCTTCTTGCAGATGTTGATAAAAATAAAATCTTTCCCCCACATTTGCAAACTGAAACTGAAAGTAGCGAAAATGAGCAAAAGCTTTTTTCTACTCTTCAGAAAATTGATCCTTCGATGCAGGGGGAAATCACTTCGTATTATTATCTTGTTCAAAAACAGGCACGTTATCGTATCAGAAAATTGCCTTCATCTATTGAATTAGATGATTTAATCAGTGCAGGAACAATTGGATTGATTGATGGATTGCAAAAATATAACCCAGTAAAAAATGATAATAAAGAAGCTTATCTTAAAATTAGGATTAATGGCGCTATTGCTGATTATCTCCGCAATCAAGATTTCCAAACACAAAGAATACGACGTGCAATAAAAAAGTATGATTCTGCTGTTAGAGATTTGGAAATGACAGGTGTTCATGCAACTGATGAAGTTCTTGCTGCAAAATTAAATCTATCACTTGATGATTTTCATACATTAAAACAATCTGTGGGTATTCGTATTAATTCGCTTGATTCTGTTGTTTCAGGATTTGAAAATAGAAATCTTCTTGATATTTTAGCTGATGAAACTCATGAATCGTCTTATGATCATGTAGAAAAACAACAGTCTTATGCTGCAATTGCAGTAGCTGTTACATCGTTTAAAGAAAAACATTTAAAACAAGTTTTTAATGGTATTTATATTGAAGGAAAAAATATGAAAGAAGTTGGATCAAGTATTGGCGTTACTGAATCTCGTATTTCACAGCTTCATAAAGAACTTATTCCTACTCTTAAGGCAAAAGTTGATTATTATCTTGCAAATTATAGAATTATTATTCCTTTTTTAAAGTAATTAGTTTATTTTCTATTTTTTCTGACTTGAATGAATTATTTGTTCAACTTTATTAACAAAAGTTATTGACTTTTTTTGCGCTTCCTTAACAACTATCATTTCAAAATCATGTGAAATTCCGTATGATGCATTTTCTCTTAATTCTTTTAGTGATAAAAATGAATCAATATCATCACTATTTAACACATTTAATCGCTTTATAAAATTCATATCTTCTTTATTTAATTTTTTTGGATAATAATATTTAAATAGAATTGCTAATGTCGGCAAATGTTGTTTTGTTTTATAGCCATTTAATGCACAGAGTGACAATGCGGCTTGGTATGCAGCATAATAATAAGAAATAATAGACCATTCATGGTAATTTTGAAGTTTTTCTAATATTTCCCCTGAAAATCGTAAATTTCTTTTTGCTTTTTCAAAATGTCCCATCATTTCTTGTTCAGTTGCACCTAATTCAATAAGCTCTCCTTTTTTAAAATTAATAATATCTTTTTCTAGATCAATAGGATTTTCAAGCCATTTTTCCCACTTATTTCGTTTCATAAGGTTACCTCATAATAAAGATTATTTCCTAAAATGGGATATCCTGTAACCAATGCATCTTGCAAAGCAAAATTCTGTTGATTTTCTTTTTCTTTTAAAAATTCTCTAAGCGTAATTACTATATAATTTATTGTCAATCCCCTTATTGAAGTTATTTCCTTTTTTAATTCATTTATTTTTTTAATGGTATCGTTGAATATAGAATCATAAATAATTATTATATCAATATCGCTTGATTCTTTGTAATTTCCTTTTGTACTTGAACCAAAAAGTAATATAAAATAAGGTAATTTTATTTTCTTAATTCCTTCTCTGAAATCTTCAATCGCTTTTTTTCTAACATACTCTAATAATTCTAATTCCATATAATTAAAATAAGAGAAGATAATTGGAACTAATTTATTATATTTATTTAATACAAATATTTTAACATTACCTTTAAATTGTGAAATAAGAATATTTTTTTTCTCTAATTCTTTAAGATATTTTAAGAGAGTATGTTGCGGTAATCCTATTTTTTGATTAATCTCTCTAACATAACCCTCATCATGTTCATAAAAATAATGAACAATTCTGAGTTCTTTATCAGTTAGATATCGTTGCACTTTTTGCATTGAATGTTGTTAATAATGCAACGTTTATAAATCTTGTGTTTTTTTAGGTGTTATATATCATGAATAAATATTTTGACCAATATCAAAAAGAGTATGACAATCTTTTTATACCACATTATTCTTCTTATCATTGTGAACAAAAAATGGTTTCTCGAAAGATTGTTTTGCAAGCAAATGCATTAAAAATGTATCATCTTATGGTTCAATATATCCATTATGCCAAGTCTTTTACTTCTATTCAAGAACAACCTTTTGTTGAAAAAGTAAATCAAAGGAATCATGGATTGTTTTCAACCCTTCGCCCAATTTATCCATCTGAATATGGTGAAATTAGTTCTTATATTCCATTGGTTGATCGTCTTGCTCAACAAAAAAAATATCATGTACCATCTCATATTGAACTTGATGATTTGATCAGTGCTGGGTACATGGGATTAATTGATGGGCTGCAAAAATATGAGCCTGTAAAAAATGTTGACAAAGAAAAATATCTTAAAATACGCATTAATGGCGCAATGAGTGATTATTTGTCTTCAATGAACAAATCTTTTTCCATTTGTCGAGATAGTGTTGAACCTTATCGAGAGCTTGTTGCTCAATTAGAGAGTGATGGTATTGAAGCAACTGATGAATTATTGATTGAAAAATTAGGAGTATCTCCCGATGATTTTTATAAAATAAAACAATTAGCTAATTTAAAAATAGTTTCAGCTGATAAAACAATTAATAATAATAAGACGAGAAATTCTCTTATTGATTTTCTCCCTGATACTCATTTTGAGTCAGCAGTTGATCTTGCAGAAAAAAAAGAATGTTATGCTGCAGTTGCTTTTGTAGTGAGTACATTCGAAGAAAAACAGCAAACTTTTTTTTCATATTATTATCTTTATGGTTTATCGCAAAAAGAAATTGCTCCAATTATTTCTGTTGGAGAATCTCGTATTTTTCAAATTCAAAAAAAAGTAACAACTACTCTTCAAAAAGATGTTCCTTATGTTCTTGATAATTATCAAATTATTATCCCATAAATTATTCATAAATTTATGAAATTCCCAAAATTTTTAAAGAGAAACTCATTCTTTTTTTGTATGGCAGACATGATTATTATTGGAAGCATTGGGCTTGATGATATTACTACTCCTTTTGGCACTGTTACAAATGCAATTGGTGGCTCTGCAACCTATGCAAGCTATGCTGCATCATTCTTTACAGAGAGAAAAATAAAACTTGGACTTGTTGCAATTGCTGGACAAGATTTACCCACAAACTATTTTGATTTATTAAAAAACAGAAATATTGATTTAACTGGCGTTGTCATACAAGGAAAGAATTTTCGCTGGTCAGGAAAATATGAGCATGATATGCAAGTAGCGCATACATTGAAAACAGAATTAAATTCATTGATGGATTTTCAAGCAGAATTACCAGAAGAATATAAAAGTGCAAAATACATATTGCTTGCAAATAATCCACCTGCACTCCAATTAAAAGTGCTCTCCCAATTAAAGCAGCCTAAATTTGTAATGCTTGATTCAATGAACTTATGGATTGAAAATCAAAAAGAACAATTGCTTGAAGTGATTAAAAAAGTTGACGCATTAGTAATTAACGATGGCGAAGCGCGAATGCTTTTTAACACCGTTAATCTTGTACAAGCTGCACGGCAAGCATTAAAACTTGGAATAAAATATTGCATTATCAAAAAAGGAGAGCATGGAGCATTACTTTTTGCAAAAGAAAATAAAACAGAAAATTCAGATACTGCAAAAGAACATCATTTTAGCGCACCTGCCTATCCACTTGAAGTGATTAAAGATCCAACAGGATGCGGAGATTGTTTTGCCGGCGGAATGTTAGGATATTTAGCAAGCATTGATAATAATAATAATAATAATAATATTAGTAATAACAGTAATAATTCATTATCAAATATTCATTTCCTACAGCAATTAAAAAAAGCGATTATTTATGGTTCTGTTGTTGCATCATTTAATGCAGAAGAATTTTCACTTGGGAAATTGCAGCAAATTTCACTTGTTGATATTGAAAAAAGGTATAAAGAATTTGAAGCGATGCGAGAGTTTTGAGATGATTCATTTATTTTACTCTTTACAATATTTTTTTCTGATTAATGTATAAATTTGCTCTGCATTTGTTATTTCTTGTTTTATCTCTTGATTTGTTATGATAAACGCATTTGTTTGCTTTCCACCAAATCCTCCATGGGCGCCAAAATGATCTGCAAAACTGATTGCCTTGCCATCAATCATTGATCCAATAATTGTTAAGTCGCCAGAGAATGGTTTTTGAAGCATTGCAATAATTTCCTGCAAAAATATTTCAGGAGAAATTTTTATTTCATAATCATGCATCAAACGCAGGAATAGTTTATACTCTTCACTTGCTTTTATTTCACCCTGTGGTGTCACAAAGATAGTTCCATTCTTCGTGATAATAAAAAAATTACTTTCATGCTTTCCAAGAACAACGCCAATCCCTGGATGTTTGCTGAGCTTTTCAATAAATTCAGGATAGAGTAATTCAATCTCTTTTTTATCAATCCTTTTTTTTTCCTGTAAAAAATAGATTTGAGCAAGATTTGATGATATTGCAACAGTAATCGAAGCTACCTTATTTTTTTCTTTTTTAAGATTCTCTTTACTTTTAAACATTGTCAGCAATTTTGCTAATTTATTTTTTCTACCCATCTCTTCAATATCTTTTTGCATGTATTCCAAAGTGATATCTTTATCATCCAATTCATCATCCGATGAAACAGCAACTGCCGCAAGTTGCTTTATGAAATCTCCTAATGATTGCTTGTAGATTCGTTTAAATGGCATTGCCTGTTGCTGGCCATGATCCGAAAGAATCATAATGTCATAATCTTGCTTTTTTTTTGCATAAATTCGTTTGATATTTCGATCAATTGCCCGAATTGAGCGATAAGCGCTTTTATTGCTTGGCCCACGATGATGCCCAATTTCATCGTACCCAACATAATTAATATAAATAATTGGTGTGCTTCTTTTCATATCAATGATTGCGCCAAGAGTAGTTAATTCACGAGAAATAACATTCATATTCATGCGCACAATTGAAAATATAAAGGGTACTTTTGCTTTTCTTCTTTTGATAAACGCAACAATATGCTCCCATAATGCCTCTAAATATTCAGTGATTATTTCAAATCCTGCAAGATAAGCAACTTTTATAATTCGAAATGGATTTGCCAGAAAAATTAAATGTAAATCTGTTTGTTTTAATTTTTGAATTTTATTTTGCTTCCACAATGTAGCCATGGTGAAAATAGATCGTTCAGCTCCTCCAGAAAAATGATTAAAATAGCTGCTCCCATAATCACTCAGCAAGCCATTCTTTTTTAAGTCCTTATTATCTTTATTATCTTTATTATTTTTATTATTTTGAGTGTCATTATTATCTTTATTGGTATAATAATTACTCTCGATATAATAAGCATCAAGTGGGTTAACAAAACTGATTGTTTTATTTTTTTGCTTATCAACAAACCGAAATCCAGCAACAGGACTGCTATCACCGTACATGATAGCTGCTTGAATAACAGGCGTTGAACATGGCAATCCTGGAAAATATTGTTTTAAATATTGTTTTTCTCCTGCTTGCGCTGCTTCCTTTTGGAGTAATTTCTTCATCCAAGGAGCATAGCCTTTCTCAACACAATACTCAAGATCATCATAGGATAAGCCATCAATTTGAATAATCAACAATTTTTTTTTGTATTTTGCTTGAGTATTCTTTTTTTTATGTTTATTTTCCTTAATATTTTTTCGTAATTGTTTTACTGCTGAAAGTACTTTTGCTATTTTTATTTCTCGTTTAGTCATGATTCTAGGATAATCGTGCTAAATGTATTTAAAGCTACTGGTAATAAAATTATTTTACAATTAAGCTTCCTTTCATACCAGGATGCCCTGAACCGCAGAATACTGTACAGAAAAAGGTAAATTCACCTTGTTTGTCTGCTGTAAATTCAACAAGAGTACTTTTTCCAGGACTAATCGTAGTGCTAATTCCATAATCTGGAAGTGAAAAACCATGTTCTACATCTTCTGTAGTAATTGTTATTTTTACATGATCGCCTTTATTGACGGTAATCGTACTTGGAGAATAACTTGATTTAAATGCAGTAAGTTGAAATTCTTTCGTATTTACAGCTTGATTTGGAGCTTGCTGTTCTGGTTGCTGTACTGTTTTCTGTGTTTGTTCTGTCGCTAATTTCGTTGGTTGCTCTTGCTGCACTTTTGCCATGCAAGCAGAAAACATTGCCATTATCATTACTATTGCTATTGCAATTATTATTGTTCTTTTCATTGTTTTTCACCTTTTTAATTAATTTTAGTTATTTATTATTATTATCACTTTACTTATTATGATTACTTTACTTTTTTATTTTTCAGAAGTAAATTATAGATCTCATTATATTCAGAGATAATTGAATCCCACGCATAATTCTGCTTTACTATTTTCTGAATGTTTTCACCCATTATTTCTCTTTTTTGTTTGTTAAACAATAACATTATTTTTTCTGCAAGATCAATCGGATTATAATCAATAAAATAACCAGTTTTAGATGGAATAATTAACTCTGCAGCTACTCCTATTTTTGGCGTTAGTAATGGCAATCCAGTTGCTGCAGCTTCAAGTATTGGTTGCCCAAAATTTTCTGACAATGATGTATAAACAAAAATATCTGCATTCTTATATTCATTGATTAATTCATTACCTTCCTTTTCTCCGACAAAAGTAATCATTGTATCAACAGACAATTTTTTTGCAAGTTGTTTCATTTCTTCAAGATAATTTAATTTATCAGTGGCACTATTGATGATTTCTTTCCCCACTATTCGAAGCTCAATTTTTGGCAACCCTTTTATTATTTTTTGAGTTATTTGATTCTTTGATTTTTTGTTGATTAATTCTTGCTGTTCTAATTTTTGCTGAAGTATTGCTACTGCATTAATCAGCAATTCAAGATTTCTATTGCGGGAAATTCTTGCAACAAAAAGAAGTCTAATTTTATCCTTAGAAATAATTTTAGTTCTTTTATTCAATATATTCTCTTTATCCCCACTACTTTTCTGTTCATACAATGAAACATCAATTCCAACGGGAATTAAATGCAATTTTTCTTTTTGAATGCCAAAAGATAACGCTTCTTGATATTCCTGTTTTGAATTAACAATAATTGCATCTGCTAATAATGCAGCTTTCTTTGCAGTTAATAAGTCATAGAATTGATAAGGCAATTTAACAAGATTATTTTTTAAATAGTTATCATAGCCGAGTAAACTTCCATGGGTGCTGAGAACAAAAGGTATCTTCTGTTTTCGTGCAAATTTTGCAGCGATTTCTGTTTGATAACTGCGATACGTATGCGCATGAATGATATCAATTTTTTCTTCTTGCTGTGATTTTTTTAATGCTTTTTTTAATTGCGGAGAAATGCAATATTGCATTATTCGAAGGTATTTTAATCGTTGAACAGAAACTAAATCAATATGCTCCTCATTTGGTGCATTTTTCGTGTTATAATAAGTTGTAATAACAGGAGAATGAATATTTCTTTTTTCTAATTCTAAGGAAAGCCGATATGCTTGATTAACTGGTCCAGTAATATTTGGCAAAAATGTTTCAATGACACGAAGGACTTTCATGCTAGTATCAAATTACTTTGGATTTAAAAAACTAATGGAATAACAAGCCTCACCAAAAACTTAATCTTCAAAAATAATCTTGACAATCTTTATTAACTCGACCATATTAATACAATCCATGCGTGGCTTCGTCGTCTATCCAACTTATAGAATAATTGATAACCAATCTTACATTTATTTATTTGGCAGACTTGAAAATGGGGAATCATTTTTAACAATCAATCCATACAAACCATATTTCTTCATTAAAAAAAAAGACCAAGAAAAAGTGCTCTTAATTCAGAAAACAAATCACTTTACCATCGAAGAATCAAATTGCAAAAACTTTCAAAAAGAAGAAGTAATCAAAATAATCGTTGAAATGCAGAGTCAGATTACACCTCTTAAAAAAGAATTTGAAAATTCAAGCATAGCAACCTACGAAGCAGATCTTCGATTCCCCATTCGATTCATGATTGACCATGGGATCAAAGGCTCATTAAATATAGAGGGAGAATATAAAAAAGGAAATTATATTGAGAGAATCTATGAATCTCCAATTTTATCAGAAGCACCAATCTATGAAGCAAAACTCAGAGTACTTTCAATAGATATTGAAACCAATCGAGATGCAAAACAAATTTATTCAATTGCATACACAATTGGCAAAGAGCAAGAAGCATTGCTCGTCAGCAATGAAGAAATCAAAATCAAGCATACACAACTATTCAAGACAGAAAAAGAAATGCTTAAATACTTTTTAAAAAGAGTAATTGAACTTGACCCAGACATAATCACCGGCTGGAATTTAATTGACTTTGATTTAATAAAGATAAAAGAGCACTGCAAAGAGCACAACATCCCATTTATTCTTGGAAGAGCAGATTGGGAATGCAAAGTAAGAATAGAATCAGATTTCATGAAAGATTCAACTGCTGATATTCCTGGACGACAAGTATTAGACGGCATTGCATTATTACAAAATAATTTCATTAAACTCGAAGACTACAAACTTGACACAGCAGCGCAAGCAATCCTCGGGAAAAAGAAATTGATCACCTTTGCTGACAAAAGAGCAGAAATCGAGCAGATGTATGAAAAAGAAAAAGAAAAATTAATTGAATACAATATACTCGACACAATTCTTGTGCAAGAAATACTCGACAAAAAGAATCTCATCAACATCACGATCCAGCGTTCAATGCTTACAGGAATGCAATTAGAACGAGTTTCTGCATCAATCGCATCCCTCGATTCATTATACATTCGCGAAACAAAAAAGAAAAACATTGTCTGCCCAACAGCACACACTGATGACTCAACAGAGCGAATCAAAGGAGGCTATGTTCGTGATTCATTGCCTGGGATTTATGATTATGTTCTCGTCTTAGATTTCAAAAGCCTCTATCCAAGCATTATCAGAACATTCAATATTGACCCAATTGCATTTTCAAAAGACGGAGAGATCGAAGCGCCAAATGGAGCGCATTTCAAAAACGAAAATTCAATCTTACCACTATTAATTGAACAACTTTGGAAAATGAGAGATGCTGCAAAAAAAAGAAAAGATGAAACTGCAAGCTACGCAATTAAGATTACCATGAACAGTTTCTTTGGAGTCCTCGCAAATCCAACCTGCAGATTTTACAGTTTAGACGTTGCAAATGCAATAACAAGCTTTGGAAGACAAATTGTGCAAGAAACAGCAGAAAAAATCGAAAAAAAAGGTTTCCCAGTTATTTATGGAGACACAGATTCAGTTTTTGTCCTCTCAGGAAAAAAGACTGAAAAAGAAACAGAACTGCTTGGTGATGAACTGCAAAAAGAAATCAATAATTATTATACAAAACTCGTAAAAGAAAAGTACAACAGACCATCAAACTTAGAATTAGAATTCGATAAAGTCTACAAAAAATTCATTCTACCAAAAATTCGAGGTCAAGAAACAGGAGCAAAAAAAAGATATGCAGGATTATTATTAGACAATGGAAAGGAAGACGTCAACATTGTAGGATTAGAATTTGTCCGAAGAGATTGGACAGAACTTGCAAAAGTATTTCAAATGGAATTGCTTAATAGAATTTTCCATGAGAAAGAGGTACAAGACTATATCAAGCAATTCACCAAAGAAGTTTTAGCAGGACAACACGACGATTTATTAGTTTATAGAAAAGCAATTCGAAAAGAAGTTGCAGAATACACCAAAACAACCCCTCCACATGTAAAAGCAGCGCGATTGCTCGGCAAAGAAATGGATTCAAATATTATCGAATATGTTATCACAACAGAAGGTCCAGAACCGATTCAGAAAAGAAACCATAAAATTGATTATGAACATTACATAGACAAACAAATGAAACCAATTGCAGATTCCATTCTCGCATTCTTCAACACAACATTTGACGAATTAACAGCATCAAAGAAACAAAAGACATTATTTAATTATTAAAAAATTGTTAACATTCAATATTATAAGTGTTTATAATTTATAAAGAAAAGATTTTATATTTAAATAAGTTATAAATAGTAATGGTACACATCGGATCAAGCACAATAATTGTAGCATTATTTAATATCATTTTTGGAATCTTAGTACTAGCATTTCCAAGATTTCTTCGCTATTTTATAGGTGGCTATTTCTTAATTATAGGAATAGTAATGCTGCTCAATTATTTAATATGAAATTGCATTTTTAGAATAAAACAATTTTAAAAAAAAATTAATAATAACTACAGCAACGTAATCTTCTCTTTCGCTTCTTCCAATTCCTTCAGAAATCGTTCAACAGTTTTAACTAAATGTTCTGGCTGTGTTCGTAAAATAACTGCAGCTTTCACAATAACATCACCTTCAAACCGATCCAAAGATCGCAATTGCAATTCAGTTAATTCAATCTTCTGCTGTTTCTCGACTGCTTTCCTTGCTTTCTTCCAAAGATCAAATAATTCCTGCGTTCTTGCAGGAATCTGTTCACTAGTACAACCCAAAAGTTTTGCAATTTGATCAGCAACTTTATTCTCATCTGATTGTTCATACAATGCAGCTTTTCCCGCTGTAAAAGTAATACGAACAATGCCATCTTGAATTTTTGCAGTTTTAATAATTTTAATAGTACCAGCTTCAACAGTATTATCCAAATGCGTTCCACCGCAGCATTCAACATCAGTATTCAAAATATTAACGATCCGCAATTCTTTTCCTGGAACTACTCCACCTTGATAAATATTAAGCCCAAAGAATTTTTCAGCTTCATCACGAGCATAAAATTTCTTAATGATAGGAATTTTTGCTTGAGCAATTCGATTTGCTTCAGCTTCAATTTTTTGAACTTCTTGTTCAGTTAGACTTTGAAAATGAGTGATATCAATATGCGCTTTTTCAACAGTTTTTTTAGCGCCAGCTTGATTAATATGATTGCCAAGAATTGTTCGTGCAGCTGCATTCATAATATGTGTCGATGTATGGTGCTGTGCAAGCTGCATTCTTCGCGCAGAATCAATAACGCAATCAACTGCTTCACCAACAACAAAATGATGTTCTCCTGATAATTCATGAACAATCACTTGCTTATATTTAAAAATATTAATGACTGGCTCATTTTGAATAGTACCATTATCATGCATTTGTCCTCCAGAAGTTGGGTAAAAATACGTTTGATCAAGAATAATATATTTTCCAAGAACCTGAACAATATGAGCTTTGAATTCTATTTTTTTCCAATCATCAAAATACAATACTTTTGTTTCAGGCAAATTTTCAACTGAAAGTTCAACAGCAACTTTTGTCTCATGCTCTTGCTGCTGCTTGTCATGCCGCGCTGCAACAAGTGCATAAAAATTATCAGGGACAATAACTTCCTTTCCAAGCTTTTTTGCTTCATCTTTAATGAGTTCAGGCGCTATTCCATTGCTGTCATAAAGTTCAACTAATTTTTGAGAAGTAATCTCTTCTTTTACAATACGTTGTACAATAGCTCGCGACTTATCAAGTGTTTGGTGATATTTTACTCGCTCAACATCAAGGATTCGCTGCACACTTTGGATATTTTCTTTTAATTCAGGAAACAATGGCTTCAAATAATCTGCATGTTCCTCTGCAATCTCCCCAAGATCAAGATTCCAGCCATATTTCTCATTAAAGTATAATGCTCGTCTTAAAATAACCCGAAGATTATAACCGCCACCAACATTGCTTGGCAATCCGCCGTCAGCTAATGCAAACAGCAATGACCGTGTGTGCTCTGCAATGGAAAACAACCCTGCTAAAGGAATCACATTTGATTTTAAATATGCTGCATCAACTTTTAATTTATCAGCAATCATATTCCAAGTTTTTTGAATATCATCAACTTCATCAACATTTAAATAAGAACTATACGGTAAAAATTGCCGCATTAAATGATCATCAACTTTAATTCCAGTGCTATGAAATAATTTCTTGCAAACTGTTGGAAATGTAGTTTCATAGCTCGTGGAAGTTGCTTGCGTAAACCAAGCATTTCGTTCATGCCCCATCCCCATATCAAGTACTTTCAAATTTAATTCTTTTTTAACTCCTTGTGGTGTAACTTCATAGAGCATATAAACCTGATTTCCAAGCTCGAGCCCACGAGAAAAATATTCCATGCAAGGCCCAAAATTGCCGCCGCCTGCCCAAGCATCCTCATGAAAAGTAATCTCTTCATTCGGCAATCCAAGCCCTTTTGAAAGCCATGAATGAATATCCTCAAAATATTTTTGTTGATTAAAATCATGCGGAGGAGTAAAAGCATGCTGCCCAATCATCACAAATCCAGTATAATGCGCCCCAGTTATACCAACATTATCAATATCATTAAACCGCAAACAAAACTGCGGTACAACAAGTGGATTTGCAGGGGGCTTTACTTCACCTGAAACAACATACGGTTGAAAATCATAAATGCTTGCTTGTACAAACTCAGTATCATCACGCCATCGCGCGATAACAGGATATCGTTTAATTGGCGTATAACCTCGCTCTTGAAAATGTTTTGAAAATTCTTCCCAAACTTCAATATAACTTAATTTTCGTTTTGCAGGCGGGTTATCAAAAAATTGAAATCCTCCAGAACAACTAGGATCGCCGCAAACATGCTGATCATTATTAACAGTCCAAAAAAAAGTACTGCAAGTCTTGCACTGCTTTCGCACAAAACCTTGCTCTTCGAGTACAGAAACAGCATAATACTTTTCAGGATTCTTGCTTGCAATTGCCTTAAACTCCTTCTTTAATAATTTTGGATCCATAAAAAACAAGTGTAAGAAAGAGTTTATAAAATTATTCTTTGAAAAGATAGAATTAAAAAAATTAGCTAAAAAACTACTCCTGAAGTATATTCTCAAAAAAACGTTTCTGAACTTTTGCAAAACTTTGAAAGCCAGCAATAATTTGCTCTCGGACTTTCTCTTTTACCATTTTTCCCTGATAAAAATCAAGAGTTAATGTTGCAGCAGTAATTGCATTATCAAAATGTTCTTGTTCAACAATGGTGTGTAAAGCAATCCACTCATAAGCATTTTTACCATAATCCATTTGCACTGCCTGCAAATGTTCAACAAACCCTGAATAATTTTTTCGAAGAAAACGATCAAGAAGAGTAAATTCTTCATCAGCTAAAAACTCAGATCCAAGATGAAAACCAAGTCCATGCAATATTCTCTGGTCTGTATTCTTCAAATTAATTCCATAACCATTTCGTACTTTTTGAATTGCATCACGAGTCTCTTGATTAAGAGGATAATTATGTTGTAAATCAGATGAAGCAACTGAAAAATAACCCAGCGTTTCTGCAAGTAATTGTTGCGCCATGATTCGATGAGTTACGCGAACTCCTGTATCACGAGTCGCATATTCATCAACAGCTGCAAAAAAGATGTATGATGCAATCGCTGAAGCCTTATCAGAAAGTTCTTCTACACCAGAATTATCACGAAATAAATCCGTTCTTGTGTGAAATGCTCCGGCAAGATGAGCAACACCACCTGCAAAATCACCATTAAAAAGAGTATAGCGTGAAAGAAATCGAATCAACTGCCCATCTGTTTTAATTTGATTTAAAATTGATTCTAAAAAATGTTTACTGCCCTCTGTTTGAAGAATTAATGTCAGTTCATCTTTTATGCCATAATCCATTCTTAATTCATCTCCTAACAAACAGCAACCATAAAAAAAGAAAAAATAAAGAACTATATAAACTTTACCAAATTATCTATTAAAAAGTAGTGATTACATTTATAAAACAAACAATATTCCTAACATTATGAAAATACGAAGAGCAACAAAAGACGATGCACAAGCTGTGCAAGAAATTACACAATTGCTCAATGTACAAAGAGATTCACAAAACGCTTCAGGTTTTGTTGAATATCCTATTCCAACAATTGAAGAGTATAAGCATCTTATAGAAGGACCTTCATTCTTTTACATCGCAGAAAATGCAGCAAAAATTGCAGGATTTTTTTCAGCATATAATCATTTATTTTTATCAAGCATAGACACAACAAATGATGCAATCATACAGCACATCCTCAAAAAAGAAAAACCATTAATCTATTTAGAACAAATTGCTATTCTTCCTGAATACCAACAAAATGGAATTGCAGCACAATTGTTTAGGCATTTTTTCCAAGAAATCAAGAACAAGAATGATGATCTCAAAAGAACAAAACAAACAATATGGACAGCAATATCACACGCACCATTTCACAATGAACCATCAATTGCATTATCAAGAAAATATCATTTCATGCAAAAAGAAGAAATAACAGTCTATAATGGCTTAACATTTGGCATTTACGCAATAAAATAATCAAAATTTTTCCATTAGCAAATGAATTTAATTTCGAAATATTTAAATAATACAACCACTATTAAAATGACATGGAAACACCACAACTACAACAACCAATTCTCGAAGAATCAACTGAAATCATCCAATACGTTGGATTACATGAACTCGATGATGCTGAAAGAGCGCAATTAGGCAAACTGACAGCAGAATACCAATCAAAAGTAAAAAGAATCACTCAAGATAATACTTCAATAACAATCCATATCAAAAAAATGCGAAAAAACGGCAAAGAAAAAAAGCAGCACAAATACAGCATTACAATAAAAGCAATTTCACCAGCAAGTAGATTTCGAGCTTCAGAAAATGACTGGAATCTCAATACAGCAATCCACGGCGCATTCTTAAAACTCGAAAAAGAAGCAGAAAAAGTCTACAAAAAAAATGATCTTCACAAAAATCATGTCAAATTCAACATGAAAAAAAAAGTGAAGAAAAAGAAATAGATTTTAAACAAAATTACAATATTGGACGAGCAGGTAAAATTGGCCGATAAAGATCACGCAAATGACGTGCATACCCCAATATCCCAGATTCTATCTTTTGCCAATCTTCTTGTGTTGCTTCTGTTATTTGCGCAAAAACACCCAAATATTTTGCAATAATCTCAAATTTTTTAAACATTACATTTAGTGCTCTGCAATGCAATAACAGATTTTCTCCCAATATTAATTTTTCTTTATTAGCACAAGTAAGATCTGTATAATCAACTTTTGTGTCTCTAAATAAATCATTTTGCTCTTCAAATGCCATACCACTTTTTGCTAACGTTTTCTTTAGAATAAATGCAACTCTGCCTAACACTGCTGCATATAATTCAGTAACTTGAAACATATAATCATAATTTTGAGACCAATATTGTCTCTGTTCTTCTTTAGGTTGACCTGTTTTAATCTCTTCAAAAGAAATTCCAGCTATCTCTCCAAGTTTTTCTACTGTTTGCCAGTATCTCTTTTCAAAAGCAGTTGGAAATAACAATTCAACCCTACCTGCCCCATTATCTTTTTGATAGATCTCAACAAAAATACCCATTCCATTCTCAGCTGAAACAAATTTATGCCATGTTAGGAAATCGCTGATTTCATGACCTTTTTTTATATAGTTATCATTACTTCTACTTCTTTGCACATCTACTTCTCGCAAATTAAATTGTTGCAACATATCCTGTAATTCCATTGTATCCACCTTCGTTTGTCTGAACATATAATTTTTATATGATTTCAGATCCAATTACTTAACTTTAGAGTGGTATCAGTAATATATATAATTAAGTATCATTAATTTTATCAAAAGGAAATATTTAAATAGATAAATAACCATTTAGTAAAATATGAGTGAAGATAATAAAGATTATGATATTCCTTTACACGTACTTTCAATAAAAGATAGAAAAATTCTTAGAGAATTATTTAAAAATGCGCGAACTCCTTTTTCTGCTATTGCAAAACAAGTAGGATTAAGCAAAGAAGTTGTTGCATATAGAATAAAAAAATTACTCGAACAAAGATTATTAAATGGATTCAATACAGTTATTGATGTAAGCAGATTAGGATGGCAAATTTATTTTATTAATATTAGATTCAAAAATATTGATAATTCTATTGAAAAAAGTATTGCAGAAACATTTGTTAATCATCAAAATATTACACAAGTATTAAAGTGCATAGGAAATTATGATTTTATAGTAAAAATATTTGTAAAAGATTATGTTTCAGCAAATGAATTAGTTAAAACTATAGAAATGAAATTTAAGAATCATATTGATTTCTGTAATCTAAATTTTGTCCAACAGGAACTTCCGATAGCATTGCCATTTTTATATGAACCATTTAAAATTAAAGAAAACATTGATATTTTTAAAACTGGAACATCCTATCCAATATCAATAATTGAACTGCAAATATTAAAAGCATTATCACATGATGCACGATTGCCAACAACAGAAATTGCAGACAAACTAAAAATATCAAGAGAGCTTGCAAGACACCATTTAAAAAAACTTGAAAAGAATAATATCATACTAAAATACAGACCAAGTGCATGGTCAGGAAGCAAAGCAATTGGATATAATTGGTATTTTGGAATGCTTAAATTAAATCAAAGCAATAAAACAAGCCATACAAAAATACAGCATTACTTAACAAACCATCTAAATATTACTTATTATTACAAATCAATTGGGCAATATGAAATCCAATTTGAGATTAGATTAAAAACAAGTGATGAGTTAAATAACATATTAATGGAAATAAGAACTATTCTAAAAGATGAGCTTAAATCATATGAATTATCAATCATTTTAAAAGAGTATAAATATACCTATTTTCCAGATTGTTTAATGGATACCAAAGATACAGAAAAAAAGTAAAAATAATTCCATAAACAATATCTATTCATAAAAATCCAATCTCATTTGCACCCAATATCTCGCTTATGTTCAACTGAGAGATTCGAATTATTAATGATATCTTCTATCAATTGCGGAGTTACACCATCCATTTGAAGAATTTCTGTAACTCGCTGAATAGTTATTTGTTCTTCTTTTCCTTTAAATTCTTGTTCAACAAGATCATGACCATAAATTACTATTGGTTTACCTTCTTTATAAAAAAGATGTGTATGCCCCATAAATCCCTCTAAAAAATCATAACAATAATCAAAAGAAAATTGTGTATCAGCATCAGAACAATCAATAACTGAATTAAATCGATTAATCTGATCTTTTGTTTTTATTATACGAAGACCAAAGGTTCTCATTTTCTCTCCATCATATATCTCACCAATTTCCCTATCACGACTATCATAATAATGCCCACCACTCAAGAGATTTTCAACCATATAATTTTCAGCACGCCAAATAAAATAAGGAAGAGTATCTCTTTGTGTACGATAAATTTCAAAATCAATATCACGACTACTATCCAAAAATTCAAATTTATCATGAATTTCTGCATGATAACCATTTTCATCAAACCGAAAATAATCTCCAAGAAATTGTATTTTTGTAATCTGCTGATGTAATTGCAGCATTTCTCCAGCAGTTATTTTTCCATCCTGGGCTTCCAGTACAGTATTCTGCAATGCTTGCAATAAAAAAGGAAAATCGATCCTTTCATGACGCAAAAGTTCAATTTCCTGCACATTTTGCCGAATTGGTTCGCCATACAATTCATCATACAGCATTGTGATTCTTTCAAAATATAAAATCCGTTGCTGGAACATTTCTGGAACAATAATAGTAGTACTAACCATATTTTCTCCCCCACCACACTCTTAAAATAAAATCTTAATAGAAGAAAAAATGAAATATATTTGAATCTTAGTATATTCTAGTATATACTTTTCAAAAACTATTTAAACAAAACCAAACATCATAGAAAAATGAAACGAAAAGTGATCAAGCAAGGTGCATCAACATTAACGATAAGCCTGCCAGCATCTTGGGCAAATAAAAATAACCTCAAAAATGGAGATGAACTCAACTGTGAAGAATTAGACGATGAATTACTATTGCAAAAACAAACCATAAAAAAAACTAGAACAATAAACTTCTCCGAAAACAGCCACACATTTATTCGAACCTCTATAATTGCTGCATACTGCAACAATTATAATACAATTATATGCTATTTTTCGAATGAAAAAATCTACTTAGAAATAAATCAAATAATCAACAACTATCTTATCGGTTTTGACATTGTAAAAAAAGAAAAAAATCATTGCATAATCCAAAACATTACAGAGCCAGAAATTAAACAATTTGATACAATCTTTAAAAAAGTGCTTTTTGGAGTTTCATTATTTATAGAAGAAACAGAAAGTCGTTGCAAAGAAAAAACAGATTTCAAAAGCCACAAGCAAACAATTGCAAACATCCACCAATATGAAAATTTCTGCAAAAGACTGATTACAAAAAGAAATCCTTTTGGAAAAAAAGCACCGCAATTCTGGGAATTTTTAAACCACCTCGTGCAATCAGCACGAGAACTGCATCATTTAAACAATTATTTAGACAACAACGAAAATAAAAATATAAAAGAAGAAAAACAATATCTCCAAACAGTAAGCCAATATATGAATCTCCTCCAAAAAGCATACATCGAAAAAAATCAAACACGTATTTTAGCATTACATAAGTTACATGCACAGAAAATGAAAGATTCTATAACGAATCATTCAATATTAAACAACCAAAAAAATCAAGCAACCTACCACATAATAGTAACACTCCGTCATCTCTATCTTGCCTCAAACGCATTGCTTGGTCTATTGACGGAATAGTTCTTAGAATGAGTATAATCAATAATTACACCTTACAAACATATTATGAAATATATTTAATAAGATAAAATACATAAAATTTACAAAATATCATAAAATATATAAACTTAAACTGTAAGAAGTGATCCATTCATGAAAAAACCGATCTCTGCAACAATCGATGAAGACTTGATCAAATGGATAGAAAAAAAGCTCAAGGATACAACACTCTATCGCAATAAATCCCATTTGATAGAAATAGCTTTGCAAAAAATGAAAAAAGAGGATAAATAATGCCCACTGTACAAAAAAAAGACTGGGAATTCGAAGTAATCCGTGAAGGAGAAGAAAACATACTGAATATATACTGCGAAAACTTGACAATCACTCCTTTAGTAGAAGACTCAGCAATTATCATGACCAATATTATTGATATTCTCTCCCAATTGACAGGAATAACGAAAGTCATTCTCACCCAAAAGCGAGATTATGAATATGATTTTAAGCAAACGCAAATTTTAACGGAGATTACTGATATCTACAAAAAATTAATCAAGGAAAAAAGTTATTTCAATTACCAAGGCTTCACGGCAGGAAATTATGACAATCGATTAATAAACCAAAAATATGCTGAATTACGGGATATCATTTTTAAGACGATAAAAGGGGATCCAATTGGAACGTATATTGAATTAACACGAATTGCAAGACGAGAAAAGATTGATGCAGAAAAGATAACAGACCAAGTGACGCTTGAAATAGTGAAAAAATACATCGCAATCATTCTTTATGTAACAAGCCTGCTCGAAAAAACAAGATTAATGATCCTTGCAAAACCATATATTGCAGGGTATAAAGTAGGGGACAGAAGCATCTATAAATATATTTTTTCACCATCGATAAAGCCAGATTTTATGTTCACAAAATTAATGGCTAACTTTCCAACAGACGGTGAAGAACTTGCAAGCTATACTATCGGAGAAGACACCGAAGTCACAATATTCAAACTGCCTAATTCAGTATTAACATTATATCACGTCATGCCTCCTGAATTTAAATTAACAGAGGAAAAATATGAATTATTAGATGTTGCAAGAAAAGTATTAGCAGAGCATAAGCCAAAGCAGGAAGAATTTACCGATCCTGAAAGAATGCGGCAAGTTTTTTTCAACGTCGGAAAAGATCTGCTTGAAGAACTTTCTGCAAGCAAAAATATACTCTTGCGGGAAAAAGAATTGAACAAATTGACTGAAATATTAGTCCGATACACAATTGGTTTTGGATTGATCGAAGTTCTATTGCAAGACGATAATCTGCAGGACATTTCGATTAACAGCCCAATGGGAAAACTTCCTATTTTTATTGTTCATAGTGAATACGGCGATTGCACAACAAATATTATTCCAACAAAATCAGAATCAGAAAGCTGGGCGTCAAAATTACGATTAATTTCTGGACGACCGCTCGACGAAGCAAATCCTATTTTAGACACAGAACTAGAATTGCCAGGTGCATCCACAAGAGTTGCAGCAATCACCTATCCATTAAATCCAACAGGATTAGCATACTCCTTTCGAAAGCATCGTGACAAGCCTTGGACACTGCCATTATTCATTAAATACAAAATGTTGAACCCATTAGCAGCAGGATTAATTAGCTTTCTGATCGACGGTACAAGAACAATATTAATTGCAGGAACAAGAAGCGCAGGAAAATCTTCATTCTTAACTGGCTGTATGGTTGAAATCATGCGAAGATATAGAATAATAACGATCGAAGATACTTTAGAAATTCCAAATAAAGGATTTCGTGATCTTGGCTTTAATATTCAAGCAATGAAAGTTGCAAGTGCATTAGCGCGCGACTCAACAGAAGTTTCAGCAGACATTGGAATTAGAACAACACTTCGTTTAGGTGATTCAGCATTGATCATTGGAGAAGTAAGAAGTAAAGAAGCAGTTGCATTATACGAAGCAATGCGAGTAGGAGCTGCAGCAAACGTTGTTGCAGGAACAATCCACGGTGACTCACCCTATGGAGTTTATGACAGAGTCGTCAATGATATTGGCATTCCAAAAACTTCATTTAAAGCAACAGACATTATTATCGTTACAAATCCAGTACGTTCTGCAGATGGTTTGCACAAATACAAACGAGTAACACAAATAACTGAAGTACGAAAACAATGGGAAAATGACCCGCTTGCAGAAAAAGCATTTGTCGACTTAATGAAATACGACGCTAAATCAGATCAACTTTTAATTTCTGCCGACTTAAAAAATGGCGATTCAGAAATTCTTAAAGCAATCGCAGGAAACATCAAAGAATTCGCAGGCAATTGGGATGCAGTCTGGGACAACATCATTCTGCGTGCAACTATTAAAGAAAACATGGTAAAAATGGCAATCCAACTCAAAAATGATGAACTGCTTGAAGCGCCATTTGTAATAAAAGCAAATGACGCCTACCATTTAATTGCAGAAAAGATTACTGAAGAAGTCGGTTTCCTTGATAGTAAAAAAATTTTACAGCAATGGAATGATTGGTTCCTCCGCGAAATTAAAAAAAAACCTGAAGAGTAAACAATTAAAAAAGATTTAAAAAATTATTTTTTAATCTTTTTTCCCTAAAAGATGGAAAAACAAGAAGAAATGCAGAAGATAATGGAAAAATATCAAGACAAATTAAAGATTGAATTAGGTGAAACTCCAGACTTCACTCCGCCTGCAGCAATAACCAGTATCGAATATGAAAAATTCAAAAAAGAAAGAATGTCACGATCATTAAGCTATTATGAAAAAATGTGCAATTTTTCAGGAAGAATTCTAAAATTAAAACCAGCAGAAAAAGATTATGCAGATTTGCAAGAATCATTGCGAATCGCGCACATCGATACAACACCAGAAGGTGCAACAAGTTTCTCAGTACTTGCGCCATTTATTTTTATTTTTGCAGGAATTATGCTTAGTATTATTCTGCCAGGATTAGTTGGCAGCCCACCAAGCAGTTTTTTCATTATAACTTTTATCTTTGTCGGACTAATTGCAATGTTCGCACTTCGCTCATTGCCAAAATTATTAGCTGACCATTACCGTCTTGAAGCAAGCAATGAGATGGTGCTTTCAATTTTTTATATTGTTACCTACATGAGACACACCTCAAATTTAGAATTAGCAATTCGCTTTGCTTCCGATCACCTTTCAGGTCCATTATCACTCGATTTAAAAAAAGTTCTTTGGGATGTTGAAACACAAAAATACAGCAACATAAAAGAATCGCTAGACATTTATCTCGAAACATGGAGAAAATGGAACATGGAATATATCGAGGCATTCCATTTAGTAGAATCATCATTATATGAGACAGCAGAAGCGAGAAGAATTGAAATGCTCGAAAAATCATTAAATTTAATCTTAAACGAAACCTATGAAAAAATGTTGCATTATGCTCATAATTTAAAATCACCAATTACCATGCTCCACATGCTTGGAGTAATTCTTCCTATTTTAGGATTAGTTATTTTACCATTGATGGTCAGTTTTATGGGTGATGTAAAATGGTATTACATTGCAACAGTCTACAATTTTGTACTCCCTATTGGAGTTTATTATCTTGGCAGAAACATCCTTTCACAGCGGCCAACTGGCTATGGTGATTCAGACGTTGGAGAAGAAATCCCTGGATTAAAAAAATATAAAAATGTAAACATGAAAATAGGATCAACAGAAATAAGTGTCAATCCATTATACTTTGCAATCTTTATCGGAATCCTTTTTCTGTTCATTGCACTGCTTCCATTAATATTACACAACATTAATTTTCCTGACTTTGGTTTTGGACAAGAAGACAAATCAACAGGTTGCCTAAAAACCTATTGCTTCCTAGATTATCGAGAAATTACACAGCAAAATGGCATAACAGAAACAATCGGTCCATTCGGATTAATTGCATCGCTCTTAAGTTTATTTTTCCCATTAGCACTTGCATTTTCAATTGGATTATACTATAAACTAAGAAGCCAAGATGTTATCCAGATTCGTGAAGACACAAAAAAATTAGAAAACGAATTCGCATCAGGATTATTTCAATTAGGAAACCGATTAGGTGACGGCATCCCTGCAGAAAGCGCTTTTGGAAAAGTTGCAGACATAATGCAGGATAATGAAGCAGGAAGATTTTTTTCAATTGTAAATCAAAACATTATCAAATTAGGAATGAGCGTCGAAGATGCAATTTTTAATGAAAAAATGGGAGCACTTGTTTCATTCCCTTCAAAAATGATTGAAAGTTCAATGAAAGTGCTTGTTCAATCAGTGCAAAAAGGACCAAAGATTGCAGCACAATCATTAGTCAATGTCTCCCGATACATCAAAGAAATGCACCGAGTCAATGAACGATTAAAAGATCTTTTAGCAGACGTCATCTCCTCAATGAAAGCGCAAATCAGCGTCATGACGCCAGCAATCGCAGGCATTGTTGTAGGAATTACCTCAATGATCATCAACATCTTAGGAAAACTCGGCCCGCTCTTAAATCAAAAAAATGCAGACCAAATTGGTGTTGCAGGTGCATTCTCTGGCTCAGAATTATTCAGCACAGGAATCCCTCTTTATTATTTCCAATTAGTAGTTGGAATCTACGTCGTACAAATAATTTACATCTTAACAATATTAGTCAACGGAATAGAAAACGGCACCGACAAACTCCAAGAACGATTTCTCTTAGGCAAAAACCTGATTAAATCAACATTAATCTACATAGTAATCTCAGCAATAGTCATGATTTTATTCAACATCATAGCAAATGCAGTCATTGGTGGAGTATTGGCTGCAGGATAAAAGATTGAATAAAACAAAGAGAGCGAAGCTCCAGCCATTCGTACGACTTTTTCGAAGAAAAATGT
>Ga0209515_10002387_pt1 | contig 29061 bp, 32 predicted proteins | sample Subgroupgradi54m_FD_187454 | JGI IMG/M metagenome (GOLD analysis project Ga0209515, IMG submission 187454) | Subsurface groundwater microbial communities from S. Glens Falls, New York, USA - GMW60B uncontaminated upgradient, 5.4 m (SPAdes)... ... | reverse complement strand
ACTTTGGCAAACAAAATTATCTGAAGCTTTATATCAATCATTACAAGAAATTACTCATTATGATTTTCATCTTACTTGGCGAAGAGATACGCAACGAACAGCTACTTTTGACAGGTATGTATTGCAATATGCATTGAGTTATTCAGCTGCTAATAATCTTAGAAATAATTGGAGTCAACCTTCTCCAACAGATTTGCAATTTAATTCTGTCAAAAAAATGCTTGATTCTCGAAATCATCGATACTTGGATATCGTAAGAAAAGTTGAGCGTCTCGCTTATGCGCATAAATTTGACGATATTGTGCAGCTATTTGATTATGTTCGTGTAGAATATGCTCGACCTACTAATTAACTTTATAAACTAATTCAAATTCTTCTCTTTCATGAATACTGAACAAAAATCTAACTTTTGGCAAGGAAAAAAAGTATTAGTCACCGGTGGCTCTGGCTTTATTGGCAGCTATGTCGTTGAATTATTATTAAAACAAGGCGCAATTGTTAGCATCACAACATTTTCTCTCAAACCTAAAAGCAATGAAGAAAAAAATGTACAAGAGATTAAGGATAAAGTAAAAGTATTTGAAGCAAATTTATTAGACTTAAACACCTGCATTGAAGTCACCAAAAATCAGGACATCATTTTAAATTTAGCAGCGCGAGTTGGCGGCATTGAATTAAATACAAAGCATCCAAGCATCATGTTTAAAGATAATATTCTAATGTTTATGAATGTATTAGAAGCTGCGCGAATTAACAAAGTGGAACGATTTTTGACAGTAAGCAGTGCTTGCGTTTATCCACAACTCTGCACAATTCCAATTCCTGAAGACGAAGGATTCAAAGACATGCCGGCACCATCCAATGAAGGCTACGGCTGGGCAAAAAGAATGCAGGAATTCTTATCAAAAAGTTATGCAAAAGAATTTGGCATGAAAATCGCAATCGTTCGCCCGTCAAATGCCTACGGCCCAAGAGATAATTTTGATCCAGAAACTTCGCACGTTATCCCTGCATTAATCCGAAGGATTACCAATGGGGAAAACCCGCTTGTCGTCTGGGGTTCAGGCAATCAAACACGATCATTCTTTTACGCAACTGATTTCGCTCACGGATTATTAGAGATGACCGAAAAACACGCAGTCGCTGATCCAATCAATTTAGGCGACAAACGAGAAGTAACAATCAAAGAATTGGTTACCATCCTTCTTAAATTATGCAACAGAGAAGACATCAAAGTAATTTATGACACAACAAAACCAGAGGGGCAGCCAAGGCGATGCAGCGATGTGACAAAAGCAAAAAAATTAGTTAATTTTAGTACAGAAGTAAGCTTAGAACAAGGATTAAAAGACACAATAGAATGGTACCATAAAACAAAACAATAATTATCCAAATAACAAACAAAAAATCCTATTACAAATTACAACAATGGTGAAAAAATGACTGCAAAACAAGCAAATACAGAAGAAAAGAACAAACAAACAAAAAAATACGATGCTACCCTCGTTATTCTCACAAAAAATGAAATTACTGGAATCACTGCATTAATCGATAAAATTCCCAGCAATAGATTTAAAGAAGTCTTTGCTATTGACGGACAATCAACTGATGGTACGAAGAAATTTTTAGAAAAAAAAGGAATAAAAGTAATCACGCAAAAGAAAAAAGGAAGAGCAGAAGCATTCAGAATCGGTTGTGCACTCGCTAAATTCGAACACGTAATATTCTTCTCTCCAGACGGCAATGAAGATCCAAAAGATATTGTCAAGCTTGCCTATTGGTTAGAGCAAGGTCATGACATGACTGTTGCTTCACGATTCATGAAAGGCGGAAGAAGTGATGACGATGACGTTTGGCTTCCAATTCGAGGACTCGGAAACAAAGGCTTTACCCTTGCTCTTGACATCCTTTGGGGTGGAAAATTAACTGACTCAATCAACGGTTTCAGAGGAATGAAAAAAAGTAGATTTTGGAAACTCAATCCAGACAGTGAAGGGTTCGGAATTGAGTTTCAATTATCAATGCGAGCATTAAAATTAAAATATAAGATCAAAGAAATCCCAAGCTATGAAGGCGACAGAATCGGTGGCCAAAGCACAGCACGAACATTTGCAACAGGCTGGTACTTTGTAAAACTCATGCTCAAAGAATTATGGATTGGAAAATCATTCTTAAAAATGCCGCAAGTGAAAAAGAAATATAATGTAAATTAAAAAAATCCAAAGAGCTCCACAGCTTACAATGATTGGATTTTTTATTTCAATTTCTCAATTAATTCACTGATTATTTCTAAAATTATTTTTTTATGAAGTATAATATAATTCTTCTGAATCATAAAGCCTTCATAAGAAATCCGATTTCGATAATCTCGCATTTGCTGTAAAAATAATCTTTTTTGCTCAGATAATGAGTATTTTTGAGCAATAAAATCAATCAATTCTTGATGCGCACCCTCACCTTTTATTTTAATTCCATCCCGTAAACTTAATGCTTCAAGCAATTTGTCAAGAACCACTGGTGATCGCTTCGCTCAACACCAGTGGCATACTGAATAATATATTAGATGCCACTGGTGTCAATAATTGTGGTTAATTGGAAATGCAAAGCATTTCTAATTTCTCAGAAATTGTTGTTACAATTTCTAAGACTTGAGCATGTTAGAAATATACCACCTGCAAGATTCGTATGTGGATTACCCCACTGGTTGTATAAACCAGTGGTATATTTCCAACATATGGATAATATCATAATAATCAACAAGCGTATTACTTGGATACTCTTCAAAATTTGTTTTATTCAATCGCTCCAAAGTGATTTCAGCCATCTTTGCAAGCGAATCAGATTTCTGTTTATCAGGAGTAATCTTCACAATCATTTATATCCCTCTAAATATCCAAAAACTACAATTCCATTGATAATATTGTTTTTTAATTCTTTAGGATAAGTGAGAAAATGCTCATTAAAATGGAGTTCTATTTTTCGCTGCAAAATTTTCTCAAACTTTTTAAGATCAATCTCCTCTTTTTTACATTCTAAAAAAAGATCAATATCACTTTCTTCAGTATCCTCTCCTCGTTGATAACTCCCAAAAAGAACAATTACTTTAGGCATTAGTTTCTCTTCAAGAAAATCAATCAATCCAGACTCAAAAAGTGAAGCAATATTAAAAACACGCTTAGACCACAAGAACTGTCTACTATCCCTATTTGCTTTATATATCGGAAATTTTCGCTGACCCTTGCTTTCAAAAAATCGAAGAACCAACTTTTGCTCTTCAAGCAATAAAAGATTATTTTTTATTGAAGTATGAGCAATTCCTAATTCTTTACTCATTTCTAGAAGATAATGATTCTGAGTTGGATTTCTAAAAAAAGTCCCATTGTGTGGGTCATACTACTTTTTTGTAACATATATTACTTAAATATAATACATATTATATAAATGTATCGGATTGTATAAATGTATCGGATTGCAATACCCACCCACAAAACAATTCAATAAAATAAACACAAAATAATAAGTTTCTGTTTTTATAAAAACAGAAACTTATTCCACTATACTTTATAGCCCAAATATTTATATAGGGTACTGTTTTCTATACACATTAGAGACAGATACACGTTATAATTATGGTGAACAAATGCAACTCTTATCAACAATCAAACGCGCAGTCGATAATCCCTACAAAGTAAAGCAGTACTTGCGTGGCCAAAAATCAATGTTTTATTATAAATATAATGAAGACGGCTACGCTGATTATCCAGGTACTGTTTACATGGTCGTCAATAGCATTTGCAATCTCAAATGCAAAATGTGCGATGTAGGACAAGCGCAGGAAGATTCACAATTCTGGCAGAATTTAATTGGTCCAAAAATGGAAATGCCACTTGATAAATTGCAAAAAATCGTCGATGAAGTAAAAGGCTTTGACCCATTGATTACATTCTCTTCAACAGAACCGACATTATGGAAAAATTTTATCCCTGCAATTCGAATCGTAAAAAAGGCAGGTCTCCGATTAAAATCTGCTACAAACGGCTTGCTCTTGCCAAAACTTGCAAGACAAATAGTAGAAGAAGGTTTAGACCACCTTTTCATTTCTGTCGACGGACCGCAAGAAGCGCACAATTACATTCGAGGAGTTCCAAAATCATTTGAGATGATTGTTGAAGGAATTAAAAAAGTACAGGAAGCAAAAAAAGAATTAGGAAAGACAAATCCAATCATCCAAATTAATACCACAATTTCCGAGTATAATTACGATAAGATTGTTGCAACAATTGATTCACTGCAAGGCCTTGGAATAAACGAATTCACAATCAGCCATTTAAATTTTGTAACCGAAGAGATGAAATCCTTGCACAATCAAGCATGGCCGCAATATCTCTCAACACACAGCTGCATTTCATCATCAGAATCAAACAAAGTAAATCCAGAAGTATTATACGAACAATTGGAAGAAGTCAAAAGAAAATACAAACATTTAACGCTTGCATTTGTCCCAGACATGAACTTAGAAGAATTAAAAACCTATTACGGCAGTCCATTGCAAATTTTAGAAAAGCACAACAAATGTTTTGTTCCCTGGAAAGTTGTTCAAATCTTAAGTAATGGTGAAGTAATCCCATTGACACGATGCTTCCACTTAGTCTTCGGCAATGTCTACACAGAAAACTTTAAAGACATCTGGAACAACGAAAAATACCGTCAATTCAGAAAAGATCTTCGAAGAATGGAAGCTTTTCCAGGCTGCGCCCGATGCTGTGGAATATTTAATTAATTAAATAATCAAATATGATACTATTAGTCGTTATTATTAATAATTATTTTTTTTAATTCTTCAATTACCATAAAATCATTATCTCTTGTAAGCAATGTCATATTGTAAGAAATTGCTATACTTGCAATCAATAAATCAGTTATTGAAAGAGTTATTCCTTTCTTTTGATATTTATATTTTAAATCTGCAAGAATTCCAGCAGTATACTCATTGCCATGCAAGACTTGAAAAAAACGAAGAAATTGTATTGATTCCTGAGCAACAATATGGTTTTTTTCTTTTAAGCCATATAAAAACTCAAATTCTGTTACAAAAGTAATTTTTGCAAGATTTGGATTCAAAAATCGTAATTGCTCAAGCTTTGCTAAAGTATTTTTATTCTTTTTTTGTAAATCAATAATAATAGTAGTGTCAAATAAAAAGCTCATATTCGAAACCCATACTATTTTCTCAATTCTTTAACAGACTTTTCTATATCATGAGCATCTTTATCACTTAATATTTTTTTATGATTAAGTATATTATCCCAAAACGCCTCAGTTTTCATCTCATATTCTCCAATCATTTTTTGTAAAAGCTTACCCATACTTAGCCGATTCTTTACAGAAAGCTGTTTAAATTGATGCCAAGTTTTTTCATCAACATCCCGAATTGTTTTTATTACCATATATGTATTAAAAGAATACATGTATTTAAAGTTTACGAAATATGAGAATTAACTATTTATCATAATCAATAAACCGCCAATCAGGCAGAAATTGTTTAAATACTTCTAATTGCTGAAAATCAATTCCAATATTATAACCAACACTTTTTCCATGAAATTTAATCACTTCATGTTCAAGATTAACAAGAGCAATTCCAGCGCCAACCAAACGATATTGTTCTCCATGTGGTGCAGGAATCTGAATAGATTGGCCATCATGACCAATGTCAACAATTGTTGCATAATGAACATTCCGCTCATCTAAAAACGACTGTAAAAGAAAACCATGTAAAGCAACAAAAGGTGGAGTATCAGAAAATCGTAAATAAGGTTTCCCATCGAACTCAATCTGTACCACTTTATATTCTCCATTTTCTACAGGTAAAATAACATGATCATCAATTCCCATTAAACACACCCACTCTTCATTATAAAACAATTTTAGACTAAAATGATCAACCTTATCTTGACAACTCAGTAATTTTCCAATCAAGAGATAATTGCTGCATTGTTTCAATATGACTTTTATCAATTGATAAACCATATTCGTGACATGAACCAAATAATGCAATCATTTTTTTATTTTGACTAACAACTGCTCGACCCATGCCAATTGCTTGATATGTTTCTCTTATTGCAAGTGGAACAGCAAGATTATTTCCTAATTCATCATAACTTTGAAATGAAGTATAATCTATTTTTTCTCGATCTAAATAATTCGAAAGAATTCTTCCATGAATATTACCCTGATATCCAAAAAGCAATTTTGGTTTCTCAAAAGCAATCAACTGTACAACATTATAAAATCCAGTTTGCCATGGTAAATTAATTAAAACATCATCAATTCCCATAACAGCACCATTCAACTTGATCGTAATTCCCATTGAGGCAATAACGGTTTATAGAATTCTAACTGCTGTTTATCAATATTAAGGCTATAACCAAGACTTTCACCATGAAAATAAATAATTTTGCCAGCAAGATTAAAAGCAGCTTTCCCAGCACCAGCTAATTGATATTGTCCTCCTTGTCGTATAGGAATCTGTATTTTTTTAGAATTAGTATCAGTAGATAAAATAGTTGCATAAGGAACTCTATACTCATCTAAAAATCGCTGTAACATTTTTCCATGAACATCAGTATGAAAATCACCAAATCTCAAATAAGGTTTTCCATCTAACACAATCTGCACAACTTTATACAGCCCATTTTTCTCAGGCAACACAATTTGATCATCAATTGCCATAGTTCTCACCTAAACACTATACACTTATACACAATTAATCCCAATTAATTATTTTTTTAAATATTCTATTTAAAAAAATAATTTTCAACTATTCCTTCTTCACAACAACGCACCATTCGCCACCAAGCTTTTTGCTGCGTTGATCTAAATGATAAGCAATCTCCTGTAATCCTCGATAAAATCGTCGAAGGGGATTTTTCTGCTTCTTGTACTCTTTTTTTTGAATTGTATGCAATTCAGCAATATTGCGAGATTTCCAGGTAATACTATCAGAATACAAACTACGAATAGGATATTTTTTTTCAAATAACACAAACATCATATTTTGCCATAAATATCGAGGCAGCCGAAAATAAACATAAAACATCTTCAGCAATGCTCCATAAAATCCCATTGAATGGCTGACATGAACAACTTTAAATCCAGCTTCTTCAAGCAATTTGCAAATCTCTTTTTTTGAATAATAATGGTCACCATGACCTTCAAAGCCAAGCACTTTCAGAGGCAAGAAAGGATATTCATCATACATTGGCGAAATATTTGTTGGAACAATCACAACGCAATACTTGCCTTTTTTAAGAACACGAAATGTTTCTTTTGCTGCTTGCTTATTTTCAACAATATGCTCAAGTACAGCATTGCTAAATACAAAATCAAAACTATTGTCTTTAAACGGCAATTTTCTTCCATCAGCAATTTTTAATTGATAATTGCCGTTTGATTTTTCCATATAATTATCATCATAAACATCAATACCAGTGTATTTTTTTCCTTGAAATAAAAATCGCCAAACTCCAGAACCACAGCCAAAATCAAGCACAGTTTTATCATTATCAGTCAAGTACTGCGGTAAAATTGCCGTTACTTTTCGTTGAAAAGAATACCGTGCAGGACTCACCATATGCCCTGGAACTATTTCATAAGGATATTTCTTATGAACACCGACACGAATCGCTTTTTTGTTTATTTTATTTCCATTCTGATTCTTCATAAGAGAAAGAAATAAACCATCATTTATAAAGCTTTAAGTTTTCAATTGCTAATAAACAAGAACAAAATGAATCAGTAAATCAATCATCGAGGAACAATCGATGCCACATCTCGATGCTCATCAATGCCCACAATTGATATGAATAATCCGTTTTTCCTTTGCAATGGTCTATAAACATTTTTGCAACAGTCTTCTGATTAAAAATACCGCGTGATTTAAATTGCTCACTTAATAATAAATTCTGAACGTATTCTTTTAAATCTTCTGCAAACCATTTTTTAAATGGTGTCGGAAATCCCATCTTTTTTGCAGTGTAAAATTCTTGAGGCAATTCTCCGCGCATAGCTTCCTTGACAATATATTTACCGACTCCATTATGCAGTTTAAATTCTTCAGGAACAGACAAAGCAAACTCAACCATCTCATTGTCACAAAAAGGAACTCTGCTCTCGATTGAATGGATCATGCTCATTTTATCCTCTACAATAAATAATGCTGGCAAGAATATTTTCAGATTGTAATATTGCGATTCTTGCAATTTTGTAAATTTTTTTCCCTTACAATAAAGAGAAAGCTCCTTAAATGCATCATAATCTTTATTTCTTTTTTTAAATTCATCAGAAAATAACGATTGCAATTCTTTTTTACTGAACAACGTAAAAATTCCAAGCCCTAATTCTTTTCGAAAAAAAGAATAAAATAAATAATAGGATAATGGCAAAAGCTCCTGCTTCCCAATACTTTTGCCTAATTTTCGAAGAAGAAGTGGGTTTTTTTGGAATTCCTGTTTCAAAAAAATCGATTTATACGGAATATACCCCAAAAATAATTCATCACCGCCATGTCCAGTTAAAACAACCTTAACATGTTTTGATGCAAGTTTTGCAACATAATACTGTGCAATCGCAGGACTTCCAACTTTTGGTTCATCAAGAGAATAAATAACCTCTTTAAAAGACTGTAAAAACATTTTTGGCGTGATTACTGATTCCATAACTAATGCATTAATTTTCTGCCCAAGCATTCTCGAACGCTGCCGTTCATCAAATGCCTCTCCCTCTTCAAATGCACCAGTAAATGTCTCGAGCCGGCGATCGATCTTTTTTGCAGCAGTTACTGCAACAGATGATGAATCAAATCCGCCGGATAAATAACATCCTAAAGGAACATCAGCGATTAAATGCCGTACAACAGACCTATCTAAAATCAATTTATACTGCTCAACAACTTGCTCGACATTTTTAAATGGTTTATAATCAAAGGAAATATCCCAATATTGTTTTTGCTGTATCCTGCTAAATTCTTTTTTTTGCGGATTAGAAATATCTTGAGAAAGATCAAGAACAAGATAATTGCCTGCTGCTAATAATGAAATTCCTTGAAAAAATGTTTTCTCATGCAGTGGTGTTCGAAATACAAGATAATCAATAAGTGCATGATCATTCAATTTTTTTGCAGCAACAAAAGGTAAAATTGCTTTAATCTCACTCGAGAAAATAAATTGATGAGGAACAGAATGAACCTCATTTGAATTATTACCATTCAAATGAGAATCATCCAAATTATTATCAGTAATTGTATTGTAAAAATACAATGGTTTAATTCCAAGCCTATCTCTCGCCAAAAACATACGATTTTTAATTTTATCAAAAATCGCAAAAGCAAACATTCCATTGAGTTGAGTGACAAATGAATCTCCATACTCTTGATAAGCATGTAATACAACTTCAGTATCTGTCTGAGTATAAAATGTATGCCCCTTCTCAATCAATCGAGCACGAATTTCCAAATAATTATAAATTTCTCCATTGAACGCAATCCAATAATTTTCATCTTCTGAATGTAATATCGGCTGCCTTTGTTCAACAGTATCAATAATTGACAGCCGTAAATAACCAAGACCTACATTTTTAAAAACATAAACTCCTTCATTATCAGGACCTCGATGTTTAATAAGAGCATTCATTTTTTCAATTTGCGTTCGTTTCACAAATGAATTCTGAAACAATACAATCCCATTAATTCCGCACATACACAATACCTCACGATGAAGAAAATATCTGTCGTAATAAATATTTACCCCGAGTATAAGTAAAAGCAATGATTATAAGAAGCTTATGGAAGTAACCTTTTTCTCGTGCATTCCAATAAGCTGAATAAGCTAAAAATCGAGGATTTTGAGCAAGAGTACCAAGCACAGACAAAAGCTCCGCATTGAGTTGGTTATACCAAACATTGCTTAAAATAGTATATTTGCCATACAAGCTCCATTTTTTCTGATAAGTCCAAGAATCCAAATTAAAGTCAATTGTTTTGACAAGAGAATCAAACAATTCCTTGTAATGTTTTTTACCTGTAACTAAATACAAATCATAGACGCCAAGCATCGCAAACACAAAGCCATCAAATACTTTTGGCTGCGGCAGCAAAGGATATTCCTCTAAATACAAACACTTTTCTTCTTGATTATAATACTGCACACCGCCATCAGCAATTGAAACACTAAAAATCGCTGCAGCTTTCTCTGCCAATTGCAAAGACGCTTTATTACCATTCAAAGTATAATCTCGAACTAAAGCAGAAATGCAAGCACCCTGCCCTAATGCAGAAATCCACGGTTTTTGCAAAAGTAAATTACCCTCTTGAAAATCAAATTGATAATACCAAACAACATATTTTTTTCCATAAATTTCTTTTTGAGCAGCATTTTTTTGAATCCAATCAATTTGCATTGCAAATTGATCAAACAGCTCCTTTTGAGAAGACCCATTTGCTTGTACAACATTTGCTTGTACAATTGAATCTGCAAGCATGCACGCATACCAGCCGACAAAAGTAGGAAAATACTGCATTTTCTTATAAAGAGAAAACTGAGGCACACCATTCACATCAAAAACAAACTCCTTAAATTTTCCCTTGCCAAATGCCTGCGAAAAATCAACATAATATCGTCCTTTTTTAATCTCTACAACACTGCTGCAAGAAGAAAGCGAAACAACTAACGAAGTACGAGCAATAACAAACAAGCTAATCATAACAAATAAAAGAAACAAACAAAGAAATAAAACAAACATAATAAAAAAACCATAAAAATGAAAAGTAAACAATAAAGATAAAACTACGAAAAAGAATAATAAAACCGCAATAATTGTTCTCTTCCCAATCAATTGATACATAAGACAACAAAACAAAAATCACTATATAAAACTAATGGAAAAGCAGAGGGTAAATGTCAAGAACCACTAGTGATCGCTTCGCTGAGCACCAGTGGCATGCTGAATAATATATTTGATGCCACTGGTGTCAATAATTGTGATTAATTGGAAATGCAAAGCATTTCTAATTTCTCAGAAATTGTTGTTACAATTTCTAAGACTTGAGCATGTTAGAAATTTTCCATTATGTGAATTCACATTGTGGATCCTCCACCGATCAATACTTACCAAGCAAACGTGAAGGTAAGTCTAATAATCTCGATGTAGTCGGGATTATTTATAGATCGGATGGTAAATTTCAAACAGATTTATATACCTAGTAATTCTTCTAAAAGAGTATGCACGCAAACATTAATGGCAAATTAATCCCCAATAAAAATGCAGCAATTTCTCTATTTGACCATGGATTATTGTATGGTGATGGTGTATTTGAAACACTTCGAACATACAATGGCAAATTATTTATGATTGATGAACACCTGAATAGACTTTATCTTTCTGCAAAACAAATGAAATTAGTAATTCCAATCCCAAAAGAGCAAATGAAAAAAGAAATTCAAAAAACAGTTGCAAAAAACAAACTGATTGAAGCCTACATTCGATTGACAGTTACTCGCGGTATTGGTGAACTTGGACTGCTCAAAAAATGCAAAGCTCAATATTTTATTATTGCAAAAGAATTTACTCCCTATAATTCAAGACTATATGATGGAGTAAAATTAATTATTTCAAAATATTCAAGAACATTGCCAAAGATTAAGTCAATTAATTTTCTGCCAAATATTTTAGCAGCGCATGAAGCAAAAGAAAAAAAAGCATTTGATGCATTATTTTCGAGCAATGATGAAATTACTGAATGTACAACCAGCAACTTTTATATCGTTAAAAATAATACATTACTAACATCTCCGCACGTTCTAGACGGGATAACTCGAAGCATTGTTCTCAAACTTGCAAAAAAATATTTTCAAATTGAAATAAGGAAAATAACAAAAATAGATCTTATTGACTGCGATGAATGCTTTTTAACAAATACATCAATGGAAATTGTGCCAGTAATTGCAATTGATAACAAAATAATTGGCACAGGAAAAGCCGGTAAAAAAACAAAACAATTGCATGCTGATTTCAAAGAATTTGTGCAAAGAAATTATTCAGGTTGTGAAATCAATGCAAAAAAGAGAAAATCTCCAAACGATTAAAAACATTCAAACTACTAAAATAGTCGGTATCCTTAATGTAACCCCAGATTCTTTTTACGATGGCGGCAATTATTTGAACCATAAAAAAGCTATTGAACACGCAATACAATTAATTCAAGAAGGTGCAGATATTCTCGATATTGGAGCAGAAAGCTCGCGCCCTGGTGCAGAGATGATATCTACTGAAGAAGAATTAGCACGACTTCTCCCCGTTATAAAAACAATTAAAGAACATATCATAAAAAATAAATTAACTGTATTACTTTCTGTTGACACCTATAAAGCAAAAGTTGCCGAAGAATGTTTGAAACTAGGGGTAGAAATGATTAATGATATTACAGGATTACAAGATGATGCAATGGCAAAAATTATTGCAAAATACAACGCATTTGTGGTGATTATGCATATGCAGGGAACTCCCCAAACTATGCAAAAAAATCCAGTTTATGATGACATCATTGCTGAAATTAAACGCTTCTTTGCTGAGCGTGTCATTAAAGCAAAAAAGTTAGGTATTGCAAAAGAAAAAATAATTTTAGATCCAGGTATTGGTTTTGGAAAAACTCCAGGGCATAATTTAACAATTTTAAATAATCTTGAACAATTTATTTCTTTTGGTTATCCAATCTACATCGGAATTTCTCGCAAATCATTTTTAGGAAAAATAACTGGAGCAGTTGTAAAAGATCGATTAGCTGCAACAATTGCAATGAATACTGTTGCCCTACTCAAAGGTGGCCAATATTTACGAGTCCATGATGTTTTAGAGCATAAACAAACCTTAGAAGTGCTCAAAGCATTAGAAAATAAAAAAGATGAAGAATAAAAGAAAAATGGAGAATAAAACAGAATGGTAATTATTTATTTAGCATTAGGTTCAAATATTGGCAATCGGCGAGAAAATATAAACAAAGCAATTAATTTACTCAAAGATAAATTAATGATTGAAAAGATCTCTTCAATATATGAAACAAAAGCTATTGAATTTATAGAACAACGAAATTTTTATAATTTGGTTCTTCGAGCAAAAACTTCTTTAGGTCCAAACGAGTTATTATCATTTGTCAAAATTATCGAAAGAAAATTAAAACGCAAAAAAACAATCAAAAATGGCCCTCGAATCATTGACATCGATATCTTATTGTACAGCAATCAAAAAATAAAACAACAAAATCTAATGATACCTCATCCACGAATGCTTGAAAGAGATTTTGTGATGATTCCTTTGAAAGAGATTGGAAAAAGAATCACCGGTAATAAAATAAAACAAAAGAGTATTATAAGAATGATATAATAAGAAAAATAACATCAAAAAAATAATTATAAAAAAAATTCTATTCAATTGCAATCAATTTAATTTTAAAATGCAATGTTTTGCCAGCTAATGGGTGATTAGCATCCATTGTTACAGTATCAGTGTCAACTGCTACAATTTTAATAGGAAACACTCTTCCTGACGGATCTTGCAATCCAAGAGTCATGCCTTCTTTTGGCTCCATATCTTTTGGAAGTCTTTCTCGAGGCATTTTCTGGATTAATTGATCGTTTGTTTCGCCATATGCTTCTTGCGGCGGAATGATGATTGATTTTTCTTCATCTAATTCCATTGTTTCAACTGCACTTTCAAATCCTTTGATAACTTGCTGTTCACCAAGAGTAAACTCTAATGGCCCTTTGCCTTCAGAAGAATCAAATACTTCTCCATTATCAAATGTTCCTGTGTACTCAACTTTTACTTTACTTCCTTGTACTGGTTTCATTGTCTCAACTCCTAATAGTTCTAGTTTTTAAAGCTGAGAAATTAGGAAGGGTATATAAATGCTCTGGGAATTTAGGCTGTGTAGAAATCATGCAGTGCAGATAGCATCCTCAGGTCAAAATTCCATCATTTTTCTGAATCGAGAGCGTTGCGAGGGGTTGTTCCTTACGGGAACGCAGCTCCTTGAAAAAAAATTTATGAGAATTTTGAAGATGCTATCTGCACAAAATGAAGGATTTCTACGCAGCCGTATTTTAGAATATTCATTTTTTATAACAACCTTTTAAAAGAGTTATAAATTACCAGTCACTTTATGATTGGGGTATGAATACTATGAGTTTACTTGATGCAGCGAAAGATTTGAATTTTGGAGTTAACATTATATACCAAGATGTAAAGGAAAGATATGAGTTTTTATCAGCTATAAATACCGGTGTATCAATCGAAAGAAATCCTTATATGAGACTACTTTCTACTGATTTTAGAGCTAGACAAGAAAATTTTCGTCTCCAGTTAGAAGGTGATTATGTTTTTTATCAAGTACCACCTGAATTTTTAGAAGGAAAATTACCATTATCGGAAATAAAAGATTCCATAGCTGAACAAAATACTCGTTTACTTGCTCCTGAATTGATCCCAATAAGTGGAATGTATCTCAACCAAATTGAAGACCAATTAGAAAAAATATTAGAATATTATAATCCAGACCCAAGATAAATAAGTTAGCTTTAAAAATAGTTCTGTTTTACTACCATTCATGCATAAAATATTCTTTTTTACACAAGGCTGCTCGAACAATGTTGCAGACACGGAAACAATGCAAGGGATTTTGCAGCAGGATGGTTATGAGATTGTTGATTCAATAGAAAAAGCAGATTTGATAGTTATTAATAGTTGTACGGTAAAGAATGCAACTGAAAAAGATTTTTTTAAATATTTGAAGAGCTTTCCTAAAAAGCCAACAATTATTGCAGGCTGTATTGCGCAAACTGACCCAGAAAAATTGCAAGGCTATTCATTAATCGGCACTGCCCAAATCAATAATATTACTGATGTAGTCGAAGCAACACTTGAAGGCAATCAAGTTGTCATGACAAAAAAAGAAAATAATCCCAGACTTAATCTTCCAAAGATTCGAAAAAATCCAATCATAGAAATCATCCCAATAAACAGGGGCTGTTTGGGCAATTGCACATTCTGCAAAACAAAAGCTGCGCGATTTAATCTACAATCCTTTGAACCAGACGCAATTCTCAAGCAAGCAAAAAATGCAATTGAAGCAGGAGTAAAAGAAATTTGGCTTACATCGCAAGATACTGCTGTCTATGGACTTGATATTGGCATGCAATTGCCGCAACTGCTAAAGATAATTCTTGCACTCGATGGGCAATTTATGGTGCGGCTTGGCATGGGAAATCCCGATCATTTTATTCTTTATTATAAAGAACTTGCAGAAGTTTTTCAGCATCCAAAAATGTTTAAGTTTTTGCATCTTCCTGTACAGGCTGGAAGCAATATTATACTTGATGCAATGAAACGAAATTATAATCGAGAAGAATTTATTACAATTGTTAATCATTTTCGAGAAAAAATTCCTGAAATGACAATTGCAACAGATATTATCTGCGGATTCCCAGGTGAAACTGATGAACAATTTAATGAAACATTAACGCTTGTTAAACAATTGCAGTTTGATGTTATTAATATTTCCCGCTATTCTGCACGGCCAAAAACATTTGCAGCAACAATGCAGCAATTACCAGGTGGAATTATTGCTGATAGGTCGAGAAAATTAACAGAATTATTTGAAAAACAATTGCCAGAAATAAATAAGAAATGGATTGGCTGGCAAGGCGCAGTTATTATTGATGATGCTGGCAAACTTGGTACTAATACAATGCTTGGCAGAAATTATACCTATAAACAAATCGTTCTCAAGGGTAATTTTAATATTGGAGAAATTGTGCAAGTAAAGATTGTGAAAGTCGATACGTATAGTTTGTATGCAGAGGTTATTTAGATGCAAGATTTATTTTTATTAGTTCCTGCAAAGAAAAATTCAAGATATAAAACAATTGACAGTTTATTCATTGAACAACTTATTTCTGCAGATAATGATTCACCATTTTATGAAAAATTAAGTAGAAAAGGATTTCACGCATTAGGGGAATTTGTAGATTATTTCTTTGCATTGCCTAATTCATCACACATTATTTCTCCCAATGAAATTGGTGCTATTCTGAGCGCTCAATATATTTTACAAATATCACAAAATTATGGTTGTAAAGCAACGTATGAAATAAACAATCATATTTCAACTCCATTTGGCACTCCTTGGAAAATGTATGATAATGATTTAATTTTAGAGCTAATTTATTTTATTAATGCACAATCAAATAAAACATCTCATCTCATAGCATTTTCTTCTTCTGATACAATTACCAAATTAGTAACCTATTATCTGAAACAATGGGGAAAAGATGTTTCCTTTCCTTTTTTTAATCAAGGTGAAGGAATACATCTTAATTTGAAACAAAACAGATATATTTTATTACAAGACAATAACAATAGTAAAAAAAAGAAAAAAATTAATTGGTATGATGATAAGCAAAGCGTACAAAGAATGAGAGATAAAATGAGAGTTGAAAGAAATTATTTTGTTTTAATTGAACAACGATTTTTCAAAGAACCATTATATATCGTAGATTCAAAGGCTAATGATATTGGTAGAATTAAAAATATGCGTCCTTATGGAGATGCAGTGGATACAAATGAAATTCTCATTGATTTTATAAAAACAAGTAGTAATATTGAATCAAAAATAATATATCTTAGCTTACCTGATGATCAGATGTATGAAGTAAAAGCAAAAAATGATTTAACATCAGCAGAAAGAAATCTTCTTCAGAAAGTTAATTTGCTTGATTAAATTTTAATTTATATTATTATTCTATGATTTGGTTATTACTATTTCTTTTACTTCCTTGCAATTTCCCAACAATTCTCAAATACTTTTCGAAAACTATTAGCGATAGTTTTTGAAGTAATGATTACTGCTGTTGGTGTTTCTTCAAATGCTGTTAAAAGTATATTATCTTTGAATATGATAACGCCGTTTAATGCAAAACCAGAAAGATAACGATATTCAGGCATTTTATCTTTTTTTTGATAATTAATCCCTGCAAACATTTTTTGGATTGATTTTCGTGCTGATTCATTGCAAATCAATTGTACATTATATTTCATTTCCAATCTTTTTCGATTAAAAACCCTAAAGAAAGTTTTTGTTTCCTCTGAATATTGTTCATCAATGCCAGCTGCAAAACCAATGTAATCTGCATTCTTTGGAAGTACTTCCAGTATTGAATTAAATGCAGTATAGATTCCTTTCCAGCCAATAAATACTTTTGCCTGATTTTTTGAAAGCTCTTTCTTTTGCGTTAATTGAGGCAGGATTTCAAGCAATTCTTTTTTCTTTTGATCAAGAATATGAATCAAACTCCTAGGGTCTGCTGCCTGAAAATATTTTCTTTTTCCTTTTTGGATAAATGAAATAAGACCTTTTTCAATTAAATGGTTAATTGCATTATAAACGACAGAATTTTGCAGTTTTGACTTTTGAATGATTGGTCCTGATGTTGACTCACCTAATTCTAAGAGAGCAATATACACTTTAATTTGCGCGTTTGTTAGACCAATATCTTCAAGGATTTGATAGATTGTCTTATCCATTTCCATCATAGATTAATAAGAATATATAAATCTTTCTCCAAAAAAGGAGAATAAATGTATTTATAGTCAATAGATCTTATTTCTGAACAAAGGTGATGGAGTACTGTAGTTATGATTCGATTTAATAAATCTAAAAATAAAAAATCTAAAAATCTTCAAAAAACAATTGTATATGTTGAGCCTTATGCTTTAATTCGAGATTGCGCCCATGAATTATTAGAAGATAAATTTCCTAATTATAGAATACAAACAGCTATTGGCTATGATGATGATAATTCTGAATTGATTCAAGAATCAGGTGGAATAAGTAATATTGCTTTATTATTTACAACTGATAAACTTATTCGACAAACTGGTTGGGAGCTTGTAGAACAATTGCGAAAAGAAGGATATACGGGACCAGCCGTTTATCTTGGTATTGAACCATTACCAGAAGAATATAGCAAGTTATTTCAAGAAACTCGTCTAAAATGGTCATTTCTTTTTAATCCATTAACAAATTCTAATTTAGGCGAGGATATTATAAAGATTGCTGAAAAATATTTGAAGTGATTCTTATGTCAAACATTTATCCATCAATTAATAAAGAAATTCATAAAGAAGAGATAGAAAAATTAGAGCACTTAATTTTTAGAAGAGTTTATCTTTTTTATTGCAAGCAAAATGGGATTGATGGTCAAAGGGATTTTTGTCATGCTACTTCTCAAAATCGTTATTCAGAACCAATTACTGAAACTAAAATGTCTCGAATATTGAATCATTATTCTTCACCAACTCTTGACACAGTTCTATCACTCTGTGAAATTAGAGGGATTAATTATGGTGAGTATGTTAAAAAAATAGCTACTGCTTATCATTATGTTGCACAATATTCAAAAGCAACAGAACAGCCATTTAAAGCAGATGATTTAGAAACTGCTGAAGAGATTAGCGACATTCTTGATACAATTGGTGATCGTAAACTTGATCCAGTGCAGATTAAAGAATTAATTTCTGTAAAAAAACAATTTCGTTCTTTGCATACATTATTGAGAGGGAAATAAAATAATTAAGAGTAAGGAAATGATGCGAAAAGATAAACCAGACTCACCAGTAAAAAACTTTATTAACTCTCTCTTCTTTTAATTGATTATGCAACTTTCCCCAGAGCAGCAGCAAGCATTAGATGCGCAAAAAGCGCAGTGCCCTTTTTGCAAAATTATTCGAGGAGAGATTCCTTCAAAAAAAATTTATGAAGATGAGAAGATTATTGCATTGCTTGATATTAATCCAGCAACAAAAGGACATACGCTTGTTGTGCCAAAAGAGCATTATCCTATTTTGCCATTATTGCCTCCAGAAACATTTTTACATATGGCTGTAAAATTAAAAGAGATTTCAAAAAGTATCATGGAAGGAGTTCTTGTATTTGGTGATAATGTTTTTGTTGCAAATGGCATGGTTGCAGGCCAGCAAAGCCAGCATTTCTTGATTCACGTAATTCCAAGAGAGAAAAATGATGGTGTTGAAGTATTTGAACTTAAAAAAAATACTGTTGATCCAATGAAGGAGGAAGAATTGTATAAAGTACTGAAACAAAATCTTCCAATGATGCTGAGGGGAGCTGCAAACAAATTTCCGATGCAGAACCAGCAGCAAAAAGCAAGTCCATTGCCTGCAGTAAGTTATTCACGTGAAGAATTGCTTTCCATTATTGATAAAAATTTGCCTTTGAAACGACTTTTGCTTGAAAATCCAACACAATTTAAACAAATAAGTCAGCAAAATCCCCAATTGCAGCTTTTATTCAAAGGTGTTAATATCGATGAAATCATTGCAATTGTTCGAAAAAAAGAATTTGGTGATGAACAACCAAAAAGTCAGCAAAGAGTAGAAGATGCAGAGATTGTTGAAGAAAATAAACAAGGACAAATGTTTCAACAAGTTCAAAAGCCAATTCCTGTTATGCAGCAAAAGCCTATACAACAGGACGTATTTTCAGAAATGCAGCAGCAATTTTTACAACAGAATCCTAGCTTTTTGAAAAAAGAACAACTGACTCAAGAAAGGGATTTAACTCCTGAAAAGAGTAAAAATGAAGAAACCGAGCATAATGATGAGCATTATGATTATGCTGATTTTATGCAAGTTGTCAATAACAACCCTAAATTAAAATATTTGCTTCTGCATGATCTTCCACTGCTGAAAGAAAAAATTGCAACAACCCCAGCATTAGCAGAATTATTCAAAGATATTGATGTTGAGAAATTGCGACAGATTGCATTGCACCGAGAGGAAGAAGGGCAGAAAGCTGCATTTGAAGAGCAAATTCATGATGATAATGATTTTAGAGAAAAAAATCGACAGAAAGAACTTGATGATGAAGAAAATAAAAAAAATGAAGATCAAAAAAAAAAAGATGCTGAAGATGATCTTATTGCAAGACTTGGATAAAAATAGGTAAAGAGAATTTTGAATAATTATAAAATTGTTAAAATTCTCTAAGATAACTTTGCAATTGTTTACATTTTCAGACGAGTTCGAGAAATAAATTTTCGAACTTTCTGATGAAAATGTAGTTATGCAAAGTTCTCTAAAGGTGAAAAGAATGAACTGTCATTTGTGTAAAATAAAAGAAGGAAAAGTGAAAACAAAAATAATCTATGAAGATGCAGCAGTGATAGCAATGCTCTCTGAAAATCCGGCAACACTTGGACATATTGAAATTTTTCCTAAAGAACACGTTGATACGATTCAAGCATTGAAAGATGATATTGTCCAGCAATTGTTTACCGTATCAAATACAGCAGCATCTGCATTATTTGAATCAGCGCAAGCAGAAGGAACAAATATTATTGTCTATAATGGAGAGCATTCGAATAATCCATACAATCATCTTGTATTCATGGTGCTTGCACGGAAGCAAAATGATGGTTTAAGTTTTCAATGGAAACCAAAACAATTGCAGCCTGAAGAAATGGATAGCGTACAAAGTAAAATAAGAGACAAAGCATTCATGGTTGAGCATCATGAAAAAGAAAAAAATAAGCCAGAAAAAAAATCAGAACAGCATCATACTTCTGAAGAAGTAATCACCATTGATGAAGAAAATTATCTAGTAAAGCAATTGAATCGATTGCCATAGAATAAACAACTGTAGAATTAAAAATATATAATTAAAAAATAACTATTTTCTGCCAATCATTAATGTCAATCATTAATTCTTTCCAGGAGGATTGCATTTCCCATCACTACAGCCATTGCTGCAGTCAACTAATACTGAACTTACTGCGCCTGTTTCATGGCAGTAATATTCTCGAAGTTGCTTGCTATTTGCACATGCGTCTTCTTTTTCAGTTGTTACATCAATAGGCTGCCCAAATACAGCACCCTTTGTTGTTCCTTTAATGTAAATTGCTTGACCTTCATCAGAGTCACTGCATGATGCTTTTTTACATTCTCCTTTTACTGCATCGCAGCCAAAAGAACAAGAATAATAAGTATCTGCTACTTGATTTTGCCTGCAATAAAATTCACGAACTCCATCTGGACTTGCGCACCAATCAGTGAATTCAACATGCTTATTGAATTTATCATTACCTTTTGTTACACCATTAAGATACGGATTATTGCCGCCGTCAGAATCAGTACAGGCATCATCTGCGCAATTGTTTCCAGCGCATGCTGTTTGACAAGTTTTAACAGGAACAAATTTTGAATTACAATTTGCAAGTTGATATTTTTGGTAAAGTGTTGGCAATTGTTTTGAATTAATTTCACATTGATATTCAGGCAAATACCCTGCATCACAATTAACGCCAGCTTTTTTCTTGAGATATAATTCACAGCCTTTTTTTTCTTCAGATTTACATTTGCAGTACATATCTACATTTTCGTATTCTGTTAATTTTAATGCTTGCACATTAATGCAATCAGAATATGACTTTGATTCAGCATCAAAAACAACACTTCCTGTTAATAAATTATTATTGCCATCATACGTTGTTGCAAGCAATGCAATTGCGCCGATAAAAACAACTAATAACACAATGAGTAAAGAATAAATGCCTTTTTTGTTCATGTGACCACACTTTTTTATTTTTTTCTATTTGGATAGTTATATAATAACACATCTGTAAACTATCACAGATTCCATTAGAGGAGTACCTGTATATAAAGCTTTTCTTAAAAAAATTAAAACAATATTCTCATTAAAAAGATAACAAACCCAGCAATGAGCGGAATACTGATATTATCATCAATAATATACTGCTTTATCTTTAATTCAATTGATTCAAAAAGTATTGAAAAGAATGCTGCAAAAAATGCTTCAAATGGAGCAACAAAAAATAATGCAGCCAAAAATCCAATGATGATTCCTGCAATTGTGCCCTCAATAAGTTTTGCAGTATTTAATGGATTTTTCATATTGCCATAATATTTTCCAATAAGATGCGAAAAAGCATCACCAAATGTAAGGATTGTAATTGCTGCGAGTGCGATGTCTTTCTGGAATAATATAATCGCAAGAAAACTTCCAAAGATAAATGTTAAAGCACCTTTTCCAGGGAATACATTTCTTCGTTCAAAATTGTTGAGGAACCAAGCAATGATTGGAATTTGATATTGTTTTGAAATAAAACCAATGATAGTGCCTATGATAAAAATAATTCCAAGGATAATTGGTGTGATTATGGAATAATAATAGAGTAAAATGATAATGGTACCGAGTAGAATATGGAAGAGTTTTCGTTTTATTTCGAAATAATAAAAATGATTATTATTACCATAATAATCATTTTTAACTTTTTGTTGGTTCTTTTTTTTATGATTTTTTAGATCTATTAATTTCATAGAATCACATTTTTATCTGAATTTACATGTCAAATGCCATTGTTTGGGTGAAATAGCGATATTTATCCTTGAATGTTAAAACACACCAAGCAATGATGTAGCCGACTAATGCGCCTGCGATGATATCGCTGAAGTAATGCGCTTGTAGATATAATCTGCTGATGCCGATGAATATTGCAAGAGCAATGTAAAAATATTTCCATTTATTCATCTGCTTAATTATTATAGGGAGCAATGCAATTGCAAATGCTGCATGCTGTGAAGGGAATGAATAATCAAAAAAGCGGAGTACAAAATCAACATCTGTTGGGCGAAGTCTTGCAACTGCTATTTTTATTATTCCAGTGATGAGAAGTGTCAAGCCAAAAATAATAATTAAGGAAACAATTGCTTGCTTTTTGTTTTCTAAGAATAAAATTAATATTGGAAAAACTGCTAAAAGGAATAAAAGCAAAGAAAAGCTGCTTACCCAACTGAAAAAATAAAATAGGTAAGGGTTTTGGATTTGTTTCATTATATTGAGAATAAATTCGTCGAGAAATAAGCTGATGAATAATAAAATAATTCCACCAACGATTATTTGTAAGGGAAGCTTTTGTTCTTCTAAAAATCTTTTTTGATTGAATTTGAATGCCATCAAAAGGAAAGAACAGTAGGAGATTATAAAGATTTCGTGTTATTAAAAAGTTTTAAATAGACTACTGCTTTACTTTGTTTTTAATCTATTGGGGGTTGATATAATGCAATTAATTGACAAAGAATATGCAGTGAAATTAGATGGAATTGTTGAACAATTATTAACAGATGTTCAATTTGGAAAAGTTCAAGAACCAACACTTGTAAAAGGTACAAATTATTTTATTCTTGGTGAAAATTTACCGACGAATGAACGAACAATTATCATGGCTTCCCATGCTTCTGATGACCCAATGCTTTTATTAAAACTGAATTATGATCCTGATCAAAAATTTTTAAATGTAGATTATGCACGACAGAATATTCCTCCAGCAGTACTTAGATTAGAAGCTCCTTCTGAAGCACTTCGCCTCGATACAATTGCTTATCGCTTAAATTATCAAGTATTTAACACAAACAATGATGTAGAGCGATTGACATTTCGAGATATGTCTGATATTAGCCTTGTCGATAAACCAGATTATTGGGTTCATGCAGTTAAAACAGCAGATAAAGGTGGATTACTGATTCACGGTTATAAACAAAAGTTTGGTAATAAAAATGCTAAAGGCGAGATTGTAAAAGAAGAACGATGGTCAATTGAATCAGCGCCAGTCATTCATTTTGCAGATTATTTTTCAACTACCATAGTGCATGGTGCTCATTCTAATATCAAAGTCTTTGATAGAAGCATGGGTGGAGATAGTTTAATGGTTCTGAATGGAAATGCAGGTTTTTATGTTGATAGTTTGGCAACAAATCAAACATCATTTACCGATCGAGAATACGGCCGTTTAATTGATTTAGCCAAGAAAAGACCAATTGTGGGTCAAGCTTCTCAAGCTAATAATGTTATGTAATTTTTAACATTTTAACTAATTATTTTTATTTTTTTAATTCTTTCTGTTATATATTCATCTTTAAGAATATTTTCAAGAAAATCTTTGAACAATGGAAAAACTCTTTGTTCGTATGCAAAAAGCTGTTTATTTTTTTCAAATGCACCTTTATGTTTTTGCTTGAATTCTTTCCAGCCTTGCTCGTATTTTATTGGCGGGCCTTTGATGAGCTTTTGTTTATCTAATGCTTTTTTTGGCACGATAAAATAAGCGATTGGTTGCTGTTTATTGCTGAAGTTAATGTTTTGATCGATAATTGTGAAATCATGTTGTTTTGCTTCTTTTTTAATGTGTTCAAATGCTTTTAATGCTTTTGTTAAAACAATATCTTCTTTGCCAGTTAATGGTGTTATTTCTATTATGAATATTTGTTCTTTGGGGAATTGCGCTTTTAGTTTTTGCTGAAGTTTATTTATTGTTATGTTTTTTCTGTTGAAAAAATCTTCAGTTGGTTTTTGAAGAAATTCTTGCGCAATTTTCTTAAATTCATTTATTTTTTCAAGACTGATTGCTGCAGCTGCATTTCTGCTTGGTAAAATTGGATCAATAACAATTAATGGCGAAATTTTTGATTCATTGAGCCAGCGGGCGGTGTTATGTTTTTCGACATCAATTACTTGGTATGGCTTCCATTTTTTGCTTGCTTTTAAAAGTGAAAGGAATGTTTTGTATTGCACAAGAAGTATATCAATGACATGGCCTGAAAAGCTTTTAATGTAGGATTCTGCGCCGTATAAATTATTTGCTTTTAAAAATACTTTTGTGAGAATGATTTCATTACGCAGTTGTTTGGTCATATTTTTTGCAACCCACTCTACGTGTAATGGGGACATGTCTGTGACATTAATCGCTTGTTTTGGATCTTTTACATTCAGAACTGGAACAATTTCATATCGAATGTTATCTTTCTCAACATGATAATAATCTCGTGAGCCATGGATAATTGCAGGTGAATATTTTTTGAGAATATTTGCGAGGAGAATTGCTATTGTAGCTTCTTTTTGAGCATATTGTTTATAATCGAATCGAACGAAGATATCGCAGTCAAAATCATCTTTAATACAAGTATTTTTTGCTGCACTGCCGCCAAGCATGACTTGTGCATTTATTTTTAATTTTTTTGCTTCGATTTGTAATTCAGTGATGAATTGTTTTATTTTTTTATCAAGATCAATTTTCTCTTTTGGAGAAAATTGGTAGTTTTGCATTATCTTACTCAGCATTTGCTCTGTTTTTTTAATTTTATTTGTTACCATTTTGTTACCGATTCTAATTGTAAAAATCTCCTATAAAATGCTTATAGCATTTTATAGAGATTTTTACTTAATAATTATTCTTTATTTTTTCTTTTATTTTTAAAAGAGTTTCTTTATTTATTTCTTGCGGCTGCATGTCGCTTACTTTTGGCCAGCATTTGTCGATGAATGTAATTGCTGCAAATGTCTGCTGTTTTTCGTATCGTGGCAAGACATGAAAATGGACGTGATTGTCAACCATCATCAGCATTAGATAGTTTATTTTGTTATAGGAAAATGATTTTTGAAGCGCTTTTTCGAGGTCTACAATGACATCGGAGAGTTCAACTAATTCGTCAGCTTCAACTGCTGCAAAACTTTCAACATGACGTTTTAAAATGATTGCGCAGCTTCCAAGGGTTATTTGTTTGTTTCGAACAAGAACATTCCAATAATAATAGCTTTTAATAAAGCAATTTGTCTTATCAAATTTTTCCTCTATATCACAGCATGCTTTGTCGGTTATTTTTAATGCCATTGTTTGAGTAAAACAGAAGGATTATTTAATGGTTATCTTTATAAAGCATTCTTTGTTTCTTTACTTCTATAAAGGGGTTTATTATAGAATATAGGGTGGGGTAGTTATATTGGTAGGTAAGACGTTACTTGAACAAATTGTTAATGAGCAATTATTGGCTGCAAGAAAAATAGCTGAAAGAATGATTGATACTCATGTTTTTGATTCTTCTGATATTGCATATGTGTTTAAATTATATGGTTCTTCGTATAAAAATGTTCAGAATAATGCAGTGATTGATGATGCTGTACGTGATAAACTTTTGAGTCAAATAAAAGATGATGCTTTTGTTATTAATCAACGGTTGCTTTTATCACAACAAGCTGTAAATGGTGTATTAGCAAATCCTGCTATTGCTTTAGATGGCGTTCATGATGGTGCTGATGCAATTGGTGAAAAAGGTGTACATCATTTATTTGATGTTTCTGCTCTTTTCTCAGCTGATAGTACTGCAAATTCATTACCGAAAAATCCTGTGCAGTTATATACATCTGCTGATTTAACGAAAAGATATTCATTAGAATCAGCAGGTCTTGTTTCATTGCTTGGTACTGGACTTGAGCATGCTGCATTTACTGCTGATAGACAACCATTGTTTCGTGTTGTTGATGAGCAATTGTTGGTGAATTATTCTATTAAAGCTGGTGAAAGTAAAAATAATGCTGATGAAGATGATGTACATGATAATGGACATGTTGTACATGACATTGTTGATGATCGATCGAGTTCTTCACCTGTCATTTTTGGTGCTCCTTCAAAACAGTTTCTTCAAGTGATTGATGCACTTGGGGCAGAGGTTCGAGGTTCAAGTATTGATGTTTTACCAGATACTTTAGATCACGTTGTTTCAGATGATGTTGCTGCTGCAGAAGAAAGTACTTTATTTGAGGTTGCAACTTCTCGAACTCAGGTAACTTCTTTTCCTGACATGTATGTTTCTTCTGTTAAGGCGTTGTTTAAATATTTAAAATCAAATAATATTCCTTGTACTCCTGGAGCTCTTGAACAAATTTTAATTGAAAAAAATGTTAAAAATTATATTTATAAAACTCAAAAATCGCAGGAACAAATGTTTTTATTTACACCAGCAGTTTATGATTATCTTGTTTTGCGGTTATTGAACAGAGATCATATTCGTGCTCCTTCTCGAGAAATTGATAATCCTTCTTTAGAATTAAAAATGAAAGATGAAATGAGAGAAATAAACGATGTTCATCTTGTTTTTCGTGATACTCTTCAAAAGTTAGTTACTGGGGGGGATTCTGAATCAATTTCTCCTGTATTTGATGTATTACAGGATCAATTGATTGAAGATGAAGAATATTTTCATGGAAGAGTTTATTCTTATCTTTTGACAGGTGATTTTGTTCGTACTTTGAATAAGGTTTTTGATAAAAATATAACGCTTGTTGATGTTTATCGAGCAATTGGAAAAGAAGTTCCTACAGAGTTTCCAGCTTTTTTACGAGCTGAAACTGCTGCAGTTGCTTCAAATGTATCATCAGTTTCTTTTCCAAATTATCATCTTTATACTGCTGAATCATTATCTCAAAAATTGTTAGAATATGGTGTAAGTTCTTATCGAGCTCATATTACTGATTTGCTTGTTGCAAATGATTCTCGTTTTAAAACAGTGTATGGCACTTTGACTGATTCAACAGCTCGATCAATGATTCGCATCTTTTTAGTTCCTGATGCTACTGTTGATTATATTGTTGGTGTTAAGAAAAATGTTAATAATCTTTCTGAATTAGAAGAAAAAATGGATGCAGTATTTACTGCTGTTCAAGATTATAAAATAATCATGGCAAAAGAATTTAATGATTTTTTAAATGCAGAATTTGGATTTATATCTCAATCAAAAACAGTTTCTTTTGCTAATGCTGTTCGATCACAACTTGAAGAAGATGTTGATTATCGAACCGGTCGAGCAACAGGGTATGTGTTAACGCCAAAGTTTGCTGCAGCTTTGAATAATGCTATTATTATAGAAACGAGGTTTAAAGAGAAACAGTTTAGTGTTGAGCAATTATATCATTTATTTGGTGCTGAAAATATTCCTGATTTTTCAAAAGCTGCGGCTGTGGAAGTTCAAGTAGTGAATCTTGTAATTGCAAATGATACAATTGTAAAAGCAGTGGATCAAAAAGGAGCAGTTGTTCTTGAAGATATTGCAGGAGAAACTTCACAGAGAGTTGCAGTTAATCCAACGAAGGATTTGGGTGCAGATTTAGATGCAGTAGTAGTTTCTTCGTCTGTTCTTCCTGATTATCAAATTCATTCGACAACAAGTCTTATTGAACTTTTGAATAAAAGAGGGGTAATTTATTCTAAAAAAGAAATTCGGGATATTTTTTCAGATAATGATCCTCAATTAGCAGTTACTGCTTCCTATCGTCTTACTAATCCTTATTATAATGGTGCTGATATTAAATTATTTTTAGTGCCAGAATCAACAATTACTTATTTAGAACGTATCGTCCTTGATAGAGATGAAACTGAAAATGAAACACAAGAGCAATTACTTTTAAAAGTTGCAGCTGATTACACTGCAATTAAAGATTTGGATATTATTTTTATTCCTGAATTAAAAGAGTTGCTTTCTTTATCCAATGGCAGATATAATTATTTTATAAAAAAAGTTAATGCTTCATTGATTAGAGGAAAAGATTGTTTTTTAAAAGGCCAAGCTCCTGGCTATGTTGTTGATGAGAAATTTGTTGCTGTTTTTAATCAAGCACTTGCTTCTCATCACATTAAATTAGATTATAGTTTGGCAGATTTTAGTGCTTATATAAAAGAGAAGCGAAGTTCTGATTTATATGACGAAACTGTTCAAACGTTTGTTCAAGAATTAGATGGTGGTATTGTTAAGGGATTAGGAAATATTGGTGATACAAGGCAACCTATAGAAGATAAAAATAACGATAATGGAAACAGAGCTAGTGAAGTTCAACTTGTTTCTCCTGCTGCAGTTGCTTTAGATTCTTTAGTAGCAGAAGTAAGTGAAAGAGTTTCTGTTGTTCCTGATATAACTGCTTCAATTGCTACTCTTGATTCTGCTGTTGAAGCAGTACCTTATCGATTATATTCTTTGGGAGATATTAAATCGCTCCTTTATAACCGTATTTCTGGCACTGTAGCTGATTTTAAAATCATAAATATTCTAAAAAATAGAAATGTTTCATCTTTTGCCGAGCAGAGAATAAAT